>Ga0213881_10000073_pt1 | contig 83981 bp, 82 predicted proteins | sample BarmaccoBMER_R08_FD_160104 | JGI IMG/M metagenome (GOLD analysis project Ga0213881, IMG submission 160104) | Barbacenia macrantha exposed rock microbial communities from rupestrian grasslands, the National Park of Serra do Cipo, Brazil - ER_R08 ...
GGGCCACGTCGCGCAGCATCCACCACCGCAGTGCCTCAGTGCCGTACTGCGTGGCGATGTCAGTTGGGTCCTCGGCGTTGCCGGCGGATTTGCTGATCTTCTGCCCACCGGCGGTGAGGTACTCGTGAATGAAGATCGTGTCGGGCAGTCGGACACCAGGTCACCAGGTACCGGAACGCCCCAGCCGCGAGCGCGAGCCATGCTCCGAGAGACGCTGAAGTCTTCCAGGCCAGTTTCGATGAATGACAACACCTCACGTTTGCGGGATGCCGGTTCTATACGTAGGGTATGCTGACGATCAGGTCATGGAGCTGATCCTGGTAATGGCTGGGCCGGAAAAACCAGTTGTTCTCCTCTACCAGGTCGGGCACCGTGTCGTGCTCGGGGCACCGCCCATCGGGCAGGGCGAGGAACCGACCAGCGACCCGTTCCACGTATTCCTGCGAAGCGATGCCTTCTGTTTCGGCACCTTGTACGTTCTTCAGCGCGTTGTCGTCGGTACCGGTCTGGAACCGGACCTCGTCACCACGTTGACGGCGGTGCCGAGCCAGCACATCCGTCTCGACCAGCTCCAGAGCATGCCCCACATGTGGTTGTCCATTCACGTAGGGAATTGCCGTCGTCACGAAACAGCAACCCACTCGTTAACCTTTCCGGCCCGGCTGGCTTCGCCCCGTCAGAGAGGCATCCAGGGGCCTCTCCCATAGTCCGATCAGGACATGCGGTGCCCGCGGAAACTCGCCATTTGGCGATCCACGACGATCTCCAACCGATGCGTCCTGCGCATAAGACGCAATGCTACACGTTGGCATGCCGTCGCAGAACCACTACCCTCGGATGGCGCACCTGCCAGCGGAGACCGCTGTGCCGCTGGCCAAGCCAGCCCGTCAAGGAGATCTTGCAGATGGATCACGGCTACCGTAGATCCCCGCGCTATCGTCCTGGTGTGTTGTGACCGTGCCACCATTATGATTATGGCATCTATGATTATGGCCTCCCAGGAGCGAGACGGTGCGGTCGGTATGTACCGTGCGTCGGGGGGTTACCTGAAGTCCCGCCGCTCGTCGCCCCCATCACGGATAAGGAGTGGAAGCAGGACTTCCACGGTATGCTTCACCAGCCCAGCTGCCAGTGACTCGGTCCCGTTGACCCGGTCGAGATCGCCGCCGTTGACCTGACCGGGGCTGACCGGGCCGCGGAGGAGTTCCCCGAACCCCAGAGCGGGGCGCGGAGCCACTGGGGATTCACCGACATTCCATGGGATGGTCATGGCGGTGTTATTTGCGCAACTAGCTGGCGCGGTACACCCAGGGTTATGCGTACAACGCAGCTGTTGGTGACCACCTCTGCGTCCACAGGTTTCCCTCACTACACGCTGCTGGTGGCTCAGCAGCAGGCCGACATCCGCGCCGCCCAGCGGCTTCGGCACCGCGTGTTCGCCGACGAGATGGGCGCTGTGCTGCACACGCCCGAACCCGGCCTGGATATCGACGATTATGACGCACACTGCGACCACCTGGTGGTGCGTGAAGACTCGACCGGTGAGATTGTCGGCACCTACCGAATGCTTTCGCCCGAGGGCGCGCGGCGTGCTGGCGGGCTGTACTGCGAGACCGAGTTTCTGATCCCCACGCTGGCGGGTCTGCGCGAAACCCTGGTGGAGACCGGCCGCTCCTGCGTGCACCCTCACCACCGCACCGGGGCGGTGGTGAATTTGGTCTGGGCGGGGATCGCGCGTTACATGCTGCTTACCGGCTATCAGTGGCTGGTGGGCTGCGCATCGGTGCCGCTGCGCACTCCCGGCGCTCCGGATGGCGCGCTCGCGGTTGGGGTCTGGGACACCGTGCGGATTCGGCACCTCGCACCCGAGCGTTACCGGGTGGCGCCGCGCTGCCCGTGGGATGTCGCGACGGCGCGACGGTCGTGGGACGCTGATCCGGCGTCGACGCCCCAGCGCCCCAGCCTGCCCCCGCTGCTGCGCGGCTACCTGCGGTTGGGTGCCTGGGTGTGCGGGCCGCCGGCGCATGACCCGGACTTCGGGGTGGCCGACTTCTTGATGCTGCTGGGCCTGGACCGGGTGGATCCCCGTTACCTGCGCCACTTCCTGGGCGAAGCGGCATGAACCGCCCGCATCCGTGGATGCCGGTGTCGCCCTGCGGCGAGGGCTGTCTGCCACCGGCCGATGCGGTGCCCGCCGCGGGCTGGGGGCGCCGGCTGATGCGGCTGCTGGCCGTTGCGGCGATGCTGCTGGCGGGAGCGGTGCTGGCGGCCGCGCTCCCCCTGCTTGTTCCAGCGGGCCGGGAACGGACGATGCGGGTCTGGTATCGGGCGCTGCTCCGGGCGCTGCGGATTCAGCTGGAGGTCACCGGCGGTGACCGGTTCGCCGCCCCAGGGGTCGGAGTCTTGGTGGTCAGCAACCACGTGTCCTGGCTGGACATGGTCGCGCTTGGCGCGGTCCAGCCGCTGCGTATGGTGGCTAAGAGCGAAGTTCGAGGGTGGCCGGTGGTCGGGCCGCTGGCTCGCCGGGTGGGTACGGTTTTCGTGGACCGCGAACGGCTGTCGACGCTGCCCCGGACGGTCGAGGCGGTATCCGGTGCGCTGGCCGGTGGGGCGGCCATCGGAGCGTTCCCGGAAGGGACCACCTGGTGTGGGCTCGCTGGCGGACGGTTCAGGCCAGCGGTTTTTCAAGCCGCCGTCGATACCGCAACATCGGTGCGGCCGGTGGCGTTGCGCTACCGCCTGGCCGGTGCCGGTGCCACCACGGTGGCCTCCTTCGTCGGCTCCATCACCCTGTGGGAGGCGGTGATACGCGTGGCCGGAGTGCAGGGCCTGGTGGTGGATGTGCAGTTACTGCCGCTGCTGCCCCCTGCGGGTGTCGACCGTCGTGCGCTGGCGACCCGTGCCGAAGCCGCCGTCACCGTGGTGACCCTGCCGCGGCTTGCGGAACCGGTCGCGGCTGCAGCTGCGTTCCGGGGATGGTGAACGGCCCGCACCGGCCCGCACCGCCGTCACCGGGTGCGCCGTTAGGCTGGTGTCTCGATGACTTACCTTGACCACGCGGCTACGACGCCAATGCTGCCGGAGGCGGTGGCAGCGATGAGCCAGGCATTGTCCACGTTGGGCAATGCGTCGTCGCTGCACGGCTCGGGCCGGCGGGCTCGTCGTACCGTCGAGGAATGCCGGGAGAGCATTGCGGAGGCGCTGGGTGCCCGCCCGTCGGAGGTGGTGTTCACCGGGGGCGGCACGGAGGGCGACAACCTCGCTGTCAAGGGCCTGTTCTGGCAGCGGCGTGCCGCTGACCCGCGCCGCACGCGGGTACTCGCCTCCACCATCGAGCATCACGCGGTGCTCGATGCGGTGTCCTGGCTGGCCGATCACGAGGGCGCCGAGGTGGAGTGGCTCAGGGTGGACGGCTACGGCCGGGTGCATCCCGAGACCCTGCGCGCCGCGCTGGCCCGTGACCCGAACTCGGTGGCCCTGGTGACCGTGATGTGGGCGAACAACGAAGTGGGCACCGTGGCGCCGGTGCGCGAGCTGGCCGAGGTCGCTGCCGGGTACGGGGTGCCGCTGCACACCGACGCGGTCCAGGCGGTGGGTCAGCTCCCGGTGCACTTTGGCCGATCCGGGACCGCGGCGCTCACCCTGACCGGGCATAAGCTGGGCGGCCCTTACGGAGCCGGGGTGCTGCTGCTAGGCCGTGAGGTCGCGGCGACCCCGTTGCTGCACGGCGGCGGCCAGGAGCGCGATGTGCGGTCTGGCACGCTGGATGTTCCGGCGATCGTCGGGTTGGCCACCGCGATCCGGCATGCAGTGGCGTCGCAGCTGCGGAGCACGATCAGGCTCGGGCGGCTGCGAGACGAGCTGGTGGACGGGATCCTGGCCAAGGTGCCCGATGCGGTGTTCAACGGGGATCCGGGCGACAGTGTGATCGACGGCGGTCCCTCGCGGTTACCGAGCAATGCCCATGTGACCTTCCCGGGCTGCGAGGGTGACTCGCTGCTGATGCTGCTCGATGCCCGGGGCATCGAGTGCTCCACGGGCGCGGCGTGCACCGCTGGCGTGGCGCAGCCTTCCCACGTGCTGTTAGCGATGGGCGCCGCGCCGGCCGCGGCTCGCGGCTCGCTGCGCTTCTCTCTCGGGCGCACCTCGATGGCCGCGGATGTGGCTGATGTGCTTGATGCCATCGAACCGGTGGTCTCCCGGGCCCGCGGGGCGGGAATCCGCCGGGTGGCGGCGTCGTAAACGTGCCCCAGAGAAAGGCCCGATGAAAGGCCCGATGAAAGGCCCCTGAGAAAGGCACTGTCCATGAAGGTCTTGGCAGCGATGAGCGGGGGGGTGGATTCTTCGGTGGCGGCCGCCCGGGCGGTGGACGCTGGGCATGAGGTGGTCGGGGTGCACCTGGCGCTGTCAGCGCAGCCCGGCACGCTGCGTACCGGTGCCCGCGGGTGCTGCACGAAAGAGGACGCCGCCGACGCGCGGCGGGTCGCCGACGTCATCGACATCCCGTTCTATGTCTGGGACTTCGCGCAGCAGTTCACCGCCGACGTGGTGGACGACTTCGTCGCGGAGTACGCCGCCGGGCGCACCCCCAACCCGTGCCTGCGGTGCAACGAGCGGATCAAGTTCACCGCGCTCCTGGACCGGGCGTGTGCCCTCGGCTTCGACGCGGTCTGCACGGGTCACTACGCGCGCCTGTGTAACGGCGTATTACGCCGGGCCATGGACGCTGGCAAGGACCAGTCTTACGTGCTCGCCGGGCTCACTGCCGACCAGTTGGCGCATGCGCTGTTTCCCCTCGGCGACACCGCCAAGGCTGAGATCCGGGTCGAGGCGACCCGACGTGGTCTGGCCGTCGCGGACAAGCCGGATAGCCACGACATCTGCTTCATTCCCTCGGGTGACACCCGGGCATTTCTGGCCGACCGGCTGGGGTCCCGGCCCGGAGAACTGGTCGATGAGGAAACCGGTGAGGTCCTTGGACACCATCACGGGGTGCACGGCTTCACGGTCGGCCAGCGCCGCGGGCTGGGGTTGCAGAAGCCGGCACCTGATGGTCGACCGCGGTTCGTCCTGGGGCTCCAGGCGGGCACTGGGACCGTACGGGTGGGACCCGCGCAGCGCCTGGATATTGGCATGATCGAGGCCGATCGTCCGGTATGGACGGCGGGTGCGCCCGATGGCCCGGTCGCGTGCGTCGCGCAGGTCCGGGCGCACGGCGGGTGTGTCAGCGCCGTGGCTGAGGCCGTCAACGGTCGCATGCTGGTGCGGCTGCGAGAGCCGCTGCGCGGAGTGGCACTTGGCCAGGCCGTCGCCCTCTACCGCCCCGACGCCGACGGCGACGTCGTACTCGGCAGCGCCACCATCACCGCCACCCGGTAGCTCCCCCCGATAACTCCGACATGAGCCTTATCGGGACTATCGAACTATGCATAGCTCCCGGATGAGGCTCCATGTCGGGGGCTCAGTCAGTGCCGGAGCTGCCCTCGGCGTCGCCGCCGGGAGTGCCGAAACCGTTACCGCCGCCGGGGATAACGTGGTCTAGGCCGATGAGACCTATGCCGTTGGTGCCGTTGCTGGCGTGACCGCCATCGGTGCCCTGGGCGAACATCGACAGGACGGTGCGGGCCGGCAGCAGCTCCACCTGTTGCCTGTCGAGCTCGGCAAAACTCAGTGCATCAGACATCGAATCCTCCTAGGAAAGGTGACCTGGGTGGCTCCGGGCAGGGAAGGTACCTCATCGGCGGCAGTGCCGGTTCGGCATCACATACCGTGCCCAACAGTGATGTCCGATGGCAATTGGTAGTGGCACGTAATTGCCCCAGAGCTACTACCTAGCGCGGCGCATCGGTCATCCCGCCGATGATCCCGCCAGCTCCGCACCCTCGTCGACAACTTTGACCATCGGCGCGCCACACGTGCAAACGTAGGGTTCGTCGGCGTGCGCACAGCCACATTCTGATTCGACTCGGACGCGACAGCCACATTCGCCGTGACTGCAGGTCAACACGGTGCCGGAAGCATAATTTGCCATCGCCTTGCTCCTCATTGTCAATGGTATCGGTTGTTCGCCAATGGCGTGGGCGGACATAGCGTCCGCAGCCACCGCCAGCCGCAGGCCGGTGAGCCTGTGCGTAGTGGCCCGGCTGGTGCCGAACGATTTCTTCGTTGGTACTCCGCTGGGCCTCGGTACTCCCCTGAATTCATGTTCCGGCCCTAAAACCCATGTCCTGGGATCACTGTCCTGGGATCACTTTCCCCAGCCTATCAGCGCACGCAAGAGCCGTCCGGAAAATCTTAACGTCGAGGATGTGGATTGCTCCACCAGCGGGGTGTACACGCAAAGGTGACGAATACCGCCGGAGGCCCCGCGCTGCGCACCGGCAACCTTGGTAGACATCTCTGGTGACTGACCTACGACCCTGGCCTCCTGGTACCGCGACCGGTATCGGCTCGATGCCCGGCACCGACCCCCTCGAAGCCGCTCGCGCTGTGATCGGCGAGCTACCTCAGCTTCCTCACGTGCCCGAGCTACCCAACCGGGGCGCGGGTGCCGACATGATTGGCCGCACCGCGGCGTTACTCGTCGACCTCGCCGTCGAGCTGGTGCCCTCCGGGTACCGGGTCACCGCCCGGGCCGGTCGCGATCACCGCCGTGGCGTTGACCTGCTGCGTACCGACCTGGACGCGCTCGAGGAGGCGGTGGGCTCCGCCGGGGCCCAACCGGAGGTGATCAAGCTGCAGGCTGCCGGGCCGTGGACGCTGGCCGCTGCGGTGGAGCTGCACAGTGGGCACAAGGTGCTTACCGACCTCGGCGCGTTGCGCGAGTTCACGGCGTCGCTGGCCGAGGGGCTGCGGGTACACGCGGGCGAGGTGTCCCGCCGGCTCGGGGCGAGGGCCATCGTGCAGCTTGACGAACCGGGCCTGCCAGCGGTGCTCGCCGGCAGCGTGCCCACCCCGTCCGGGTTGGGCACTGTGCCTGCGGTACCCGAGAGTGCAGCGGTCGAGCTACTCCACAGCGTGCTCAAGGCGCTGCCGGTACCGCGGATCGTGCACTGTTGCGCGCCGCGGCCACCATTGGCGCTGCTGCGCCGCGCTGGGGTCGACGCGTTGGCCGTCGACGCCGAGTTGCTCATCGGCGCGCCCCGGGCCACCGTCGACGCCCTCGGGGAGGCATGGGACTCCGGGGTGTCGGTGCTGCTCGGGCTGGTGCCGGCAGTGCCGCATTCAGGGCAGCCCCCAGCGCAAGCCGGGGGACCACGTACTCTTGCCGATTTGGCCCGTCCCGCGTTGGATCTCCTCGACCGGCTCGGTTTCGACCGTGCGGTGCTTGCCGAGCGCTGCCTACCCACTCCGTCCTGCGGCCTGGCTGGCGCCACCCCGGCTTGGGCCCGGCGAGCGCTCACCCTGGCCCGGGAACTGGGACAGGCGTTCGTCGACCCGCCCGAGTCCTGGTCGTCGTGACAGTCGATCTGTGAAACACCGACGCTACAGCCCCTCTGACGAGTGTCACGGGCTGGTGGCGGGACCAGGAGGTGATAGCGTGGTACCAGGTTGTGGTCGTGTAGTTCCCCGATCGTTGTGAAGCGTCCGTGGAATGTCTGACTACGGGCTTCGCGCTCCCGTTGGGGATATCTCCCGTGAGGCGCGCGTGGTCTGCGCAACCGCGGGCCGGCACGGTGCCGGCCCAAGCCTCAGATTCCACAGGGAGAGCACATGCAACAGGGCGTCGTGAAGTGGTTCAACGCGGAGAAGGGCTTCGGCTTCATCTCCGTCGACGGGGGTGGTCCCGACGTGTTCGTCCACTTCTCCGCCATCCAGGGTGAGGGCTACCGCAGCCTGGACGAGAACCAGCGCGTGGAGTTCGAGTCGAGCCAGGGGCCCAAGGGCCCGCAGGCCGATCTGGTCCGCGCCATCGCCAGCTAGCGCGTTCCACCTGCGGCCCCGCATCAGTCTCGGTGCGGGGCCGCGCGCTGTACGCCCACTGTCAGTGTCCGGAGCTAGTCTCCCTGGGTGGCTACCGAAGACCTGCTTGCAGGGTCGAGCATCATGACCGAACCGGCTGCTGAGGTCCGGTCTGAGTACGGCGAGCTCGTCGAGATCGTGCGCGGGCACCAGTTCCGCTATTACGTGCTGGACGCCCCCACCGTCTCCGACGCTGAGTTCGACCGGCAGTTCCACCGGCTGCGGGAGCTGGAGGAACGCTGGCCGGCGCTGGTGACACCGGACTCTCCGACGCAACTGGTCGGCGGCGGCTTCAGCACAGAGTTCATCGCCCACGACCACCTCGAGCGGATGCTCAGCCTGGACAACGCCTTTGACACCGACGCGCTGCGCGCCTGGGCTGATCGGGTTGTCCGCGAAGTGGGCGACGATGTGCACTACCTGGCCGAGCTGAAGATCGACGGGCTGGCGGTGAACCTGCGCTACGAGAACGGGCGCCTGGTCCGCGGCTTGACTCGCGGCGATGGGCGCACCGGCGAGGATGTCACGCTCAACTTGCGCACCCTGCGTGACATCCCCGACCGCCTGCACAGCTGCGCCGAGTATCCGGTGCCCGAACTGCTCGAGGTGCGCGGCGAGGTATTCTTTCGGCTCGCCGACTTCGCCGAGCTCAACGCGGCGCTCGTGGAGGCGGGCAAGCCGGCCTTCGCCAACCCCCGCAATTCCGCAGCAGGCTCACTGCGGCAGAAGGATCCGCGGGTGACCGCGACCCGCCCGCTGCGGATGCTCTGCCACGGTTTAGGTCGCCGGCGCGGGTTCGAGCCGGCGCTCCAGTCGCATGCCTACCAGGCGCTGGCGGCCTGGGGATTGCCGGTCTCTGAGCACACCCGGCTGCTGTCCACGATCGACGAGCTGATCGAGCACATCGCCTATTGGGGCGAGCACCGCCACAACGTGGAATACGAGATCGACGGCGTGGTGGTGAAGGTCGACGAAGTATCGGCGCAGCGCAGGCTGGGCTCGACCTCCCGGGCGCCGCGCTGGGCGATCGCCTTCAAGTACCCGCCCGAGGAGGCCACTACCAAGCTGGTGGACATCCGGGTCAACGTCGGGCGCACGGGACGGGTCACCCCGTTCGCTTTCATGGAGCCGGTGATCGTCGCGGGGTCAACGGTGTCGTTGGCGACGCTGCACAACGCCGACGAGGTACGCCGCAAGGGGGTACTGATCGGGGACACCGTGACGATCCGCAAGGCCGGCGACGTCATCCCCGAGGTGCTCGGCCCCGTGGTCGACCTGCGCAGCGGTGACGAGCGGGAATTCATCATGCCCACGCAGTGCCCGGAGTGCGGCACGCCATTGCGTCGGGAGCGGGAGAGCGACGTCGACATCCGCTGCCCCAACGCCCGCTCCTGCCCGGCTCAACTCCGGGAGCGGATCTTCCATATGGCCGGGCGCGGTGCTTTCGACATCGAGATGCTCGGTTACGAGGCCGCGGTCGCGCTGCTGGCCGCGGGCGTGGTGCACGACGAGGGAGATCTGTTCACCCTCGACGAGCGCAAGCTGCTGGCGGTGGACCTGTTTCGCACCAAGGCGGGAGAGCTGTCGGCCAACGGGGGCAAGCTGCTGTCCAACCTGGACTCCGCGAAGGATCGGCCACTGTGGCGGGTGCTGGTGGCGCTGTCGATCCGGCACGTCGGACCCACCGCGGCGCAGGCGCTGGCCCGGGAATTCCGCACGTTGCAGGCCATCGAGGCTGCCGACGAGCAGGCGCTGGCCGCCGTCGACGGCGTCGGCCCGACGATCGCCGCGGCCGTGCGCGAGTGGTTCGCGGTGGACTGGCACCGTGAGGTGGTGGCCAAGTGGCGCGCCGCTGGGGTGCGACTGGCTGAACCGGTCAACGACTCGGTGGTGCGCCACCTGGAGGGCCTGTCCATCGTCGTCACCGGCTCGCTGGACGGCTTTTCCCGGGACGAGGCCGCCGAGGCAATCGCCGAGCGGGGAGGCAGAGCGGCCGGGTCGGTGTCGCGCAAAACCGCGTTCGTGGTCGTCGGGCAGGCACCTGGCACCAAGTACGACAAGGCCTTGGCGCTCAAGGTGCCGGTGCTCGACGAGAACGGGTTCCGGGTCCTGCTCCGTGACGGTCCCGACGCCGCCCGCGCCGTGGCGGTGTCACCGACGGAGGAGGAGAGCGCGGGATGAACATGCTGCGTGAGTTCCTCGACCTACGTGCTGTTTCACCCAAGGCCCCGGTGTTGAAAGCTACCAAGCTGAGACTTCTGTCCTTGTGGCCCCTGCTCCGGATGGCGCGTGCGAAAATCCTGAAGCGGTCGTTCTTCACATACCGGTCGCAGGAGATCGCCCAGCGGCCAGGGTCTGAGCCGTCTCCGGTGATCGACGAGCTCGGTTTCTCGCATAGTCAAAGGCGCGAGCGAAGCAGTCCATGTTATCGGTCGCGATGACGATTAATGCCCTGGCTCGAAAGATGCGAAGTAACTTGAAGCAGCGCACAGCTGTGGCCGGGCGGGTACGGGCGTCACCGGGTGAAGCCGATGTTGGCGTAGATCGGGTCGGAGATGCCGAATGCTCCGATGTTTGCGATGCCATTCCGAACCCCCCATACGTCCGGACGCTGGTAGAGCAGCAGCGAGTGCCCGGTCTTCCAGATCTCCCGGTCGATCTGGTTGGCTAGCTCGATCTTGCGGGTCGGGTCGAACTCCTGGCTGGCCCGCGCAAACAGGTTGTTGATGGTGTCGTTGCTGATGCCCCCGAAGTTCTGCTGGACGTCGCCCCTAGTGCCGTAGATAGAGCTGCTTGTCGTGACCGGGAAGGGAACCGTGAACCACGAGAATTGGGCGATATCGAAGTCTGCGGGAGTGATGTACTTCTCGAAGAAGTCGCTCTGTGGCACCGGGGTGATGTCGACCTTAACGCCGATCTCGGCGAGGAATTGCTGGACCTGGCGGGCTGTCTGATCGTTGGACGGGTATTGGGCCTGGATCACATCCCGGATCACCAATTCCCGGCCGTTCTTGCGCCGGGTGCCCTGGCCCTGCCGGGTCCAGCCCAGGGCGTCGAGCATCCTGGACGCCTCAGCCGGATCGTAGGCGACGACCTGGGAATTGTCCTGATAGCCCGGCTCGCCCTGGACGTAGATGTGGTTTCCTAGCGGCCGGGTCCCCGGCACGATCCGGCCGATCAGCGCCTGGGTGATGGCCTGGCGATTGATGCCCTTCTGGATTGCGATGCGCAGATTTTGGTCGGCCAGGATGGCGCCGGGACGACCGTTGAACGTGATGTGACTGAAGTTCGGGGCCAGCGCTTTGCGCACCGTCACCCCGGGGGCGCTCTGTGCCCGGGTGAAGGTATTGACGTCGGTGCCGATTTCCACGAAATCGGACTCGTTGTTGGCCAGCGCATCGAACTGCGCCTCCTGCGGGATAGCGCGGAAGATGATCCGGTCCAACCGGGGTTTGCGACCCCACCACTTCTCATTACGAACCATCGTGATTGTCTTTGCCGTCCGGTCGATCTGCGCTACTCTGAATGGCCCGGCCGTCACCGGGAACCCCTGGGTCCAGCCGGTGTTGAACACTTGCGGATTCGTGTTGGTGGTGGCCGGGTACAGTGGGTCGAAGATGGTCTGCCAGTCGGAAAAAGGAGTCGCGAAGGTCACCACAATTTGCTTGTCGGATGTTCCCCGCTCGACCGACGCGATATCTTTGTAGCCCGTACTGCTGGCGATCTGAAAGGCCTTGTTACGACCGTTGAGGGCTTGCCACTGCGCCCGGAAGTCCTGCCAGGTGATCGGAGTGCCGTCGCTCCAGGTGGCCTGCTCGCGCAGGGTGTAGGTCACCACTTCCGGGTTGGTGCTGGTCAGCGTGGCCGAGGTGAGGTAGTCCTCGTTCATCTTCACCGTGCCGTCGGGCTGGGCGAGCCAGAGGCGCGGGACGACGCTGCTGATCACGCGAGAGTTGTTGAACTCCGCCCCGTCGACCTGGTTGTCGTTAAAGTTGACGGGCAGCAAGTCGAGCGCCCACCGGAAGGTGCCACCATCGCGCAACGCCTGCGCCGGCATTGCCCCGATGTCAATGGTTCCGATCTTCGAAACGGGTCCGGCCGCGCCGCCACCCCCACCGCAGCTCACCAGCATCAGGGTCAGCGCCGTGACCAGCACCCCCGCTAGCCCCGGTAGCAGCCGATGCCTCATCCACACGTCCCCTTCGATGATCGTTTGTGGCCCAGGTCGGTCACCCAGGTTGGTCACAGTACGGCGTGCGCCGCCGCGTAATGGCAGGCCGACTCGTGCTCGGGCTCGCCCCGTTGTTGCCGCGCAGGCTCTTCCTGCTCGCAGCGTGACCGCAGCCCGGGGGGCAGCGCGGCGTAGCGGAAGCAGCGGGTACGAAACCGGCAACCCGAGGGCACGTCGGCCGGGCTGGGCAGATCCCCGGTCAGCAGAATCCGTTCCCGGGCGCTTTCCTTCGCCGGATCGGGGATCGGAATCGCCGAGATCAGCGCCTGGGTATACGGATGCTGCGGCGCGGTGTACACCGCGTCAACCGGCCCGATCTCGACGATCTTGCCCAGATACATCACCGCGACCCGGTCGGCGATGTGTCGGACCACGGCGAGGTCGTGCGCGACGAACAGCAGCGCCAGGCCCAGCCGGACCCGCAACTCGTCAAGCAGGTTGAGCACACCGGCCTGGATCGAGACGTCCAGCGCGGAGACCGGTTCATCGAGCACGAGCAGCTTGGGTTCCAAGGCCAGCGCCCGGCCGATGCCGATGCGCTGGCGCTGGCCGCCAGAGAACTCCGCAGGGTAGCGACTGGCATGCTCGGGACTCAGCCCCACCAGCTTCAGCAACTCCGGGACCCGCCGCCGAATCTCCGCACCCGGCACACCATGGGCCCGGAGCGGCTCGGCGAGCAGGTCGAATACCGGCAGTCGCGGGTCCAGCGAGGCGATCGGATCCTGGAAGACTACTTGCAGGTCGCGGCGCAGTTGCATCCGCCGTCGCCGATCTAGCGCGGACACGTCGGTGCCGAGCACCTCGATCCGACCCTGTGCCGGTGCGGTGAGGTTGAGGATCTCCATCAGGGTGCTGGTCTTGCCGCAGCCGGACTCGCCGACCAGCCCGAGGGTCTCCTGCTCACGGAGTTCGAAGGAGATGTCATCCACGGCACGCACGGTGCCCACCTGGCGACGCAGGATCGTGCCCTTACGCACCGGGTAATGCCGCACAAGGTGCTCGACGCGTAAGAGTACCCGTGAGTGCGAAACACTGTTATAGCTCGCAACGCCACTCACAAGCGGTGGCGCCGCCTCTACCGCCGCCCTGTGACAGGCGCACTGATGAGTACCGGAGACTGGTGCGAGATCGGGCTCGGTGCTGCGGCACTGGTCGATCACCAAGGGGCAGCGCGGGGCGAACGGGCAGCCGGGGCCGAGCCCGACCAGCGACGGGGGCTGGCCTTCGATCGGTACGAGCGTTCTGCGCTGCGTGGTGTCCACCCGGGGGATAGATGCGAGCAATCCCCGCGTATAGGGCATCCGGGGGTGGTAGAAGATGTCGTCCACTCCTCCGGTTTCCACGGTGCGCCCGGCATACATCACCTGTACCCGATCGGCGAACCCGGCGACGACTCCAAGGTCGTGGGTGATGAGCACGATCCCGGCGCCGGTGATCTCCCGAGCGGTGGCCAGGACCTGCAGCACCTGGGCTTGTACTGTGACGTCCAGCGCGGTGGTGGGCTCGTCGGCGATGATCAGGTCCGGGTCGTTGGCGATGGCCATCGCGATTACCACGCGTTGCCGCATGCCACCGGAGAACTCGTGTGGGAACGCCTGGGCCCGCCGCGCGGCGTCGGGGATGCCGACCACGTTAAGTAACTCCACGGCACGGGCGCCGGCCGCCTGCCGTGACAGCGTGCCGTGCACCAACAGCGCCTCGGCCACCTGATCACCCACGGTGTAGACGGGGGTGAGCGCCGACAGTGGGTCTTGGAAGATCATGGAAATGCGCCGGCCCCGGATCTGGGACAGCTCGACATCTGAGCGCCCCAGCAGCTCGCGGCCCTGGAAGCGGATCGATCCGGTGATCGTGGCTTGCGGCGGGAGCAGGCCCATGACGGCCATCGAAGATACCGATTTGCCGGAACCGGACTCGCCGACGATTCCTAGCACCTCACCCGCGCTGACCTGGTAGTTCAACCCGCGCACCGCGGTGAGGAGGCCGTGGTCGGTGGGAAACGACACCGTGAGGTCGGTGACGGCAAGCACCGGCTCAGTCACCTGACCCGCCTCCGGCTTCCGCGGGTGGAAGTCGGGTCGAGCGCGTCGCGCAGCCCGTCACCGACGAAGTTCACCGACAGCACGGTGAGTGCCAGCAGCCCTCCGGAGAACAGGAACAGCCAGGGAAAGGTGAGTGCCGAGTTCGTGCCGGAGGCGATCAGCGTGCCGAGCGAGACGTCCGGCGGTTGCACCCCGAACCCGAAGAAGCTCAGTCCGGTCTCGGTCAGGATCGCGGTTCCGACCGTGATGGTTGCGTCAATGATCAGTAGTGAGGCCATGTTCGGCACGATGTGCCGCGCGATGATCCGCCAGGGCGGCACCCCCATGAAGCGGGCCGCCAGCACGAACTCCCGCTCGCGTAGCGACAGGGTCAGGCCCCGCACGATCCGGGCGGTGATCATCCACGAGAAAGCCGCCAGCAGGACGACCAGGATCAGCCACGTCGTGCCCCGAAATGCGGGCGACAGGATCGCGATGATGAGAAACGAGGGAATCACCAGCAGCAGGTCCACGACCCACATCAGGATCCGGTCCACCCATCCGCCGAAGTACCCGGCGGCGGTTCCGACCACCGCCGCGATCCCGGTCGATATGACCCCCACCAGCAGCCCGATCGTCAGCGACTTTTGCAGGCCGCGCAGGGTCTGGGCGAACACATCCTCTCCGATCTGGGTGGTGCCGAACCAGTGCTGCGCCGACGGGGGCGCCAAGTAGGCGGTTGGATCCTGCTCGGCATAGCCCCACGGGGTCAGCAGGGGGCCCAGGAATGCCAGGGCGTACAGCAGCATGACGCACATCAGCCCGATGAGCGACAGCCGGTGGCGCAGGAAGCGGCGCAACACCAAGCGGCCCCTGCTCGAGCGCCCGATCAGTGGCTGCACCGGGGAACCGGACAACGCCGCGATGCTGTGCGGGTTAGTGATCGACGCCGACACGGGACACCTCCTGTCGGGAGAGTCATGAACCTCAGAGTCTTATTCGGGGATCGAGTGCGGCGTAGAGCACATCCGACAGCCAGCCCGAGATCAGTACCACGACGGCCACGAACAGAGTCACCGTCGCGACGATGTTGGTGTCGTTCTGCGTGACGCCGTAGACAAACCAGTCACCCATCCCGTACCAGCCGAAGATCCGCTCGGTGAAGACGCTGCTGGTGATCAGTAGTCCGAACCCGAAGGTGAACAGCGTGGCCATCGGGATCAGCGCGGTGCGCAGCCCGTGCTTGAACAGCACCCGGCGCCGGGTCAGCCCCTTGGCCTGCGCGGTACGCAGGAAGTCACTGCCCAACACGTCGAGCATGGCACTGCGTTGGTACCGGCTGTAGAAGGCGATCTGCAACAGCGCGATGGCCAGCGTCGGCAGCACCAGATGCGCCAGCCGATCACCCAGGGCGGCCCACCAACCACCCTGAAGGCCCGGGGAGAACTCGCCGGTGAAGTACAGCACGGTGGTGCCGGCGGCCTCGTTGAGCCGCAATCCGCCGAACTTCAGCAGCGTGCCGACCAGGAACGTCGGGGCGGAGAGCAAGAGGAAGGAGAACAGTGTCGCCGCGTAGTCGCTGGGTCGGTACTGCCGGATCGCACTGGCCACACCGACTCCGACGCCCGCCGCGATGCCCACCACGGCGCCCAGGGTGAACAGCCGCAGGCTGACGCCGAGGCGGCTGGTGAGTTCGTCGGTGACGGGTTGACCGGTGATCGTCGAACCGAAGTCACCGTGCACCACGCCGCCCATCCAGGCCACGAAACGGGTGGGAATGGGTTCGTCGAGCCGCAGCGCCGCCCGCTTGGCCGCAATCACCGACGCGGGTGGCGGCGGGTTACGACCCTGTAGCTGGCTCAGCGGGGAGAAGGTCAGCGACCCGAGCGCGAACGCCAGGAACGTCGCGATCAGGCACAGCAGGACGTAGTTGGCGAGACGACGTGCCAAAAATCCGGTCATGGCGAGCCCATCGTTTCACTGTGGAGGTCCGCGCACGGTACTACGGCTGCGTGTGAAGAAGGGTTATCCGCTGACGCAGCGGGGTGCGCGGTGGGCGTAGTGTCACCTGGCCATGGGCTGTGTGAATCGATCAGGGGTGCGACGCGCGGTCGCGCTCGTCGCGGGCGCCACGGTGCTGCTGGCGGCCTGCGGTGGTGGCGGTGCAACGGGTGGTGGTCAGCGCCAGACGGGGTCAGCCTTCGCTGCGTGTGCAGCGAATCCGAACACGTGCAACTCGGCTAAGCCCGGCAAGCTGCGGCAAGGTGGCCAGCTCACCTTCACCATCGAGAAGAATGTCGCGAACTGGAACGTGCTGTCCAACGAGGGCAACGTGTTCGAGAACGGCGAGGTCCTCAAGCCGGTGCTGCCCTACACGTTCGTCACCCAACCAGACCTCACGGTAGCGATGAACACCGATCTGCTCGACTCGGCAAAGGTGACCAACACCAATCCGGAAACGATCGTCTACAAGATCAAGGCAAACGCGGTGTGGTCGGACGGGACGCCGATCACCGCTGAGGACTTCATCTACAACTGGGAGGTCCAGAACGGGCGGAACTGCCTGGGCTGCCCTGCGTTCACCACCTCCGGTTACGACCAAGTCCAATCGGTCGTCGGCTCCGAGGGCGGCAAGACGGTGACGGTGACTCTTACCAGGCCGTTCACCGACTGGAAGCAGCTCTGGAGTGGCGGCTCGCCGATCTACCCGGCGCACATCGCCGCACAGCACGGGGACATCAAGACCCCGCAGGGACTGGCTGCGTCGTTCACCTGGTTCGGAAAAAACACGCCGACCTACTCCGGTGGCCCCTTCTGGATCGACAATTTCACAAACAACGAGTCGGTCACCCTGGTGCCCAACCCCAGGTGGTACGGGCCGCGCCCGAAGCTGGACCGGCTGATCTACCGGATCATCACTGATGCCAACCAGGAGCCAACGGCGCTGCAGAACCGTGAGGTTCAGGTCATCTACCCGCAGCCGCAGGTCGATCTCGTACAGCAGGTGCGCAGGATCCCCGGTGTCTCGTCTTTCGTCGGACTCGGCCTGAGCTGGGAGCACTTCGACTTCAACCTGCAAAACGGTTACCTCGCCGACCCGACGTTGCGCACCGCCCTGTTCACCGCGGTCGATCGGCAGGCCATTATCGACAAGACTGTGGGCCAGTTCACCAACAAGATCAAACCGTTGAACAACCACAATTTCGTTCCACAGCAGAGCGGTTACGAAGACGTGGTCAGCGAGACGGGTCAGGGTTCCGGCAATCTGGCGCGGGCCAAACAAATCCTCGCCACCGCCGGCTACAAGATCGACGGTGGTCAGCTCAAGACACCCATCGGGATGCCGGTGCCGCCGATGCGGATCCGCTACACCATCGGAAACCAGATCCGTCAGGTCGAGTGCGAACTGTTCGCCCAGCAGGTCAAGCCGCTGGGGGTCACCGTACAGGTGGTGCCGACCGACGACCTTGGCGCCACGACATCCCGAGGGGACTACGACATCGTGGTGTTCGCTTGGGTGGACACGCCCTTCCCCTACGGTGGCGCGGTGCAGCTCTGGGTCACGGGGCAGGGTAATAACTTCGGCCACTACAGCAATCCGGATGTCGACCGCCTGATCGCTGCTGCGGGCAGCGCGACGGACGAGTCATTCGCCAAGGAGACGCTCAACCAGGCGGACCGGCGGATGACCAAGGATGCTTACGTGCTACCGCTGTACCAGAAGCCGACGTTCGTCGCGCTGTACGACAACATTGCGAACGTGCGCGACAACTCCTCGCTGGACGGCCCACCCTACAACGTCACGGAGTGGGGTTTCCGCGCCGCCAGCTGAACACCAGCTCCGAGCACTATCCCGAGGTGGAGCACCGTCTCAGGGGTGCTTGCAGGCGTTCCCCCTGGTCACGCGGTGGGTGGTCTGACCGGGCTGCCACGGTGGATCGACGTAGGCTACGACCGCTGGCGGTGCCACGGGTGCGGCCGGTTGGAGGGGATTCCCGGAATCAGGAAGACGTCCATGCTCGCCTACGCAGTTCGCCGGATACTCGTGTCAGTGCCGATTCTGGTCCTCGCCACGTTCGTGGTCTTCGTCATGGTGTCGCTGTCCGGCGACCCGCTGTCGCAGCTCAAGACCCGCAACCCACCGCCACCGCCGCGCACCCTCGAACTCGAGGCCCATCGACTGCATCTCGACGAGCCGCTGCTGGTGCGCTACTGGCACTGGATCACCGGGGTGATCCACGGTGACTTCGGTCCATCGGTGCAGTCCACCCAGGTGATTGGCCCCGAGCTGGTCCATCGATTCCTGGTCACTTTCCGCCTCATCGGGCTGGCGATGCTGCTGGCGCTGGTGCTCGCAGTGCTGGTCGGGGTGGTCAGCGCCGTCAAGCAGTACTCCGGGACCGACTACACGTTCACCTTCTTCGGGTTCCTCTTCCTGGCCATGCCATCGTTCTGGCTTGCGATCCTGCTCAAGGAAGCCGGCATCAGCTTCAATGACACCGTTGGTAACCAGGTGCTGTTCACCATCGGTGAAAGCTCGGTGTACGTCGAGGGCGGCACCTGGGCGTCGATCACCGACATCCTGGGCCACATGATCCTGCCCACGATCTCCCTGGCGCTGCTGTCCTTCGCGGCGTGGAGCCGTTTCCAGCGGGCGTCCATGCTTGAAGTGCTCAATACCGACTATGTCCGGCTGGCCCGGGCCAAGGGGCTCCGGCGGGGCACGGTGATGACCCGGCACGCCTTGCGCACCGCGCTGATTCCACTGGTCACGGTCACCGCGCTGGATCTCGGCGCGATCATCTCCGGGGCCATCGTCACCGAGAACGTGTACCAGTGGCGCGGGGCGGGCAGTTACCTGCTCGAGTCGATCCAGCACGACGACGTCTATGCCGTTGCGGGGTGGCTGCTGATCTCGGCAACCTTCGTTATCCTGTTCAACCTGGCCGCTGATCTGCTCTACGCCGTGCTCGATCCGAGGATCCGTTATGCGTGACCGGGAACTTCCCGTCGCGCAGCGTAGCCAGGCGCAGTTGGTGCTGCGCCGTTTCCGGCAACACCGGCTGGCTGTGTCCAGCCTGATCGTGTTGCTGGCGCTGGTGTTGCTGGCCTTCGTCGGTGGCTGGTTGTGGCGTTACTCCGTCGCGGACCTCACCTCCGACGAGTCGGTGCCGCCCTCGTGGGCCCACCCGTTCGGTACCGACGCGGCGGGACATGACACGTTCGCCCAAGTCTTACGCGGCACTCAGATCTCGATCGGGATCTCGGTGCTGGTCGCGGTCTTCGCCACCGTCATCGGAACCGTCTGGGGGGCCACCGCGGGTTACTATGGCCGCCGACTCGACACCGTGATGATGCGAATCGCCGACCTGGTTCTCACCCTGCCGCTGCTCGCCGTCGCCGCAGTGCTCGGACACAATGTCGGGGGTAGCTGGTGGCTGATCGCCGTGGTGATCGCTGGGCTGTACTGGGCCTACGTTGCCCGGGTCGCCCGCGGTGTGGTGCTGTCGCTGCGGGAGAAGGAGTTCGTGGAGGCCGCCAGAGCGATCGGTGCGAGCGATGCCAGGATCATCTTCCGGCATCTGGTGCCCAACGCTTTCGGTTCGATCATCGTGAACGCCACTGTCCTGGTCTCCGTCGCGATTCTCCTGGAGACGGCGCTGTCCTACCTCGGCTTCGGGGTGCGGCCCCCGGACACATCGCTGGGGCTCCTGGTGAGCGAGGCGCAGACGGCGGTGGAGACCCGGCCGTGGCTGTTCTTCTTCCCGGGACTGTTTATCATCCTGATCGCGCTGACGATCAACTTCATCGGCGACGGTCTGCGCGACGCGCTGGACCCCCAGCAGACGAGGGTGCGGAAATGACCGCCATGGGCGACGCCGTGCTCGAGGTCGCGGACCTGCGGGTGGAGTTCCGCACCGATGAGGGCCGGGCGCAGGCCGTGCGCGGGGTGAACTACCAGCTGCATCGCGGTGAGGTGCTCGGTATCGTTGGTGAGTCAGGCTCCGGCAAGTCGGTGGCCTCGCTGGCCGTGATGGGTTTGCTGCCCGGCTCCGCCCGGGTGTTCGGGTCGGTGCGCTTCGGCGGCCGTTCGGGGGGCACCGAGCTCCTCGGGGCGTCGGACTCCGAGTTCAGCCGAGTGCGCGGCCAGGGTATCTCGATGATCTTTCAGGATCCGATGAGCTCGCTTAACCCGGTCTACACCGTCGGGTACCAGATCGCCGAGGCGATCCGGGCGCACCATGACGTCAGCCGAGCCGCGGCGCGCAAGCAGGCGATGGAGCTGCTCGAGGCGGTCAGCATCCCCAACCCGACCGAGCGGGTAGACAACTACCCACATGAGCTCTCCGGTGGGATGCGCCAGCGGGTGGTGATCGCGATCGCGATGGCCAACCGCCCCGAGGTGATCATCGCTGATGAGCCCACCACCGCGCTGGACGTGACCGTCCAGGCGCAGATCCTGGAGGCGCTGCGGACCGCGAAGGTGCAGACCGGAGCGGCCATGCTGCTCATCACGCACGACCTTGGCGTGATCGCTGGGCAAGCGGATCGGGTGCTGGTGATGTATGCCGGCCGGGTCGTCGAAGCCGGCACCGTCGAGGAGATCTTCTACACCCCGCGGATGCCCTACACGCTAGGCCTGCTGGGCAGCCAGCCCCGGCTGGATGAGCGGAGAACGCGGCTGCATCCGATTAGCGGCGTGCCCCCCTCAGTGATCGATCTGCCGTCGGGATGCCCGTTCGCCCCCCGCTGCCCACTGGCCGCACCAGTCTGCGAGGCGGAGGAACCCCCGCTGGCGGCGACCAGCAGCAACGGACATCTCTCGGCCTGCCACTTCAGCGACCAGCTGGCCGGTCTGGAGCCCGGCGACCTGTTCCGCCCCCTCTCCCGGGACACCGCATCATGACCGCCGACGTACTTCACTGCGCCATCTCGACCCTCTGGGCGGAGGCGGCCTGGTGACGGTCCTGCAGCCGGTGCTGTCAGTGCGCAACCTGGTCAAGCACTTTCCGGTGCGTGGCCGCGGCCTCCTCCGCCGCCGCGTCAGCGACGTGCACGCCGTCTGCGACGTGTCATTCGACCTCTACCCGCACGAAACGCTGGGGCTGGTCGGCGAGTCCGGCTGCGGCAAGACCACCACGGCACGAGTGTTGCTCAACCTGCAGCCGGCGACGGCGGGACACATCCGCTACCAGGGCACCGAGCTGACTTCCCTGCCGCGCAAGGCCATGCAACGGTTGCGGCGCGAGTTGCAGATCGTCTTCCAGGACCCCTACGCCGCGCTCGATCCGCGACTGCCGGCGAATGAGATCATCGCTGAGCCGCTGCGCATCCACGGTCTTTACAGTCCTTCTGCGTCTGACTCCATCGCGTCTGACTCCTGTGGACGCGACAAGGTGCGGGAACTGCTCGCGCTGGTCGGGCTCAAGCCCGAGCACGGCAACCGATTCCCGCACGAGTTCTCCGGGGGACAGCGCCAGCGGATTGGCATCGCCCGGGCGCTCGCGCTACGCCCGAAGGTCCTCATCCTGGACGAGCCGGTGTCCGCGCTGGACGTCTCCGTCCAGGCTGGTGTGCTCAACCTGCTGGCGGACCTTCAGGCGCAGCTGGGTCTGTCCTACCTGTTCGTGTCCCATGACCTGTCGGTGGTGCGGCACGTGGCCGACCGGATCGCCGTGATGTACCTGGGTCGCATCGTGGAGACCGGCACATCCGACGAGCTGTTCAGCGCGCCGGCACATCCCTATACCCAGGCCCTGATCTCGGCGATCCCGCTGCCTGACCCGCGCAAGGAGCGAGCCCGAGAGCGGATCATCCTCACCGGGGATGTCCCCAACCCGGCGAATCCACCGTCGGGTTGCCGGTTCCGGACCCGCTGTCCCCTCTTCACCGCCCAGCTCACCGACCCCCAACGCCACCGCTGTACCACCGAGATCCCACCTCTCACCGATCACGGCCACGGCCACCCCGCCGCGTGCCACTACGCGGATCTTCCGTCCCTGTCCGCAGTGCGCGCACTGCGGGAGCGGGAGGGGAGATGAGCGCGCCGACGGGGCGGCGGTTGGTGGTGGTGCACGCGCATCCGGATGACGAGACGTTGTGGACAGGGGGCATGATCGCCCGCTATGCCGCGGGCGGTGTCGCGGTGACCTTGGTGACCTGCACGCTCGGCGAGCAGGGCGAGGTGCTCATCGACGAGTTACGCGGCCTGGCCGCCGACCGTGCCGACCAGCTCGGTGGCTACCGGGTGGCCGAGCTGCGGGCGGCCTGTGCCGCACTCGGTACCACCGAGCAGCGGTTTCTCGGCGGGATCGGCAGATGGCGCGACTCCGGCATGGTCTGGCGAACCCGTGGGAGGGCGAGCGCGCCGACTGTCCTGCACCCGCGGGCATTCGCCGCGGGAATGCTCGACGAGCAGGTCGACGCGCTGGTCGAGGTGCTCGAACAGGTGCGTCCCCAGGTCTTGGTGAGCTATGGCCCGGACGGCGGCTACGGGCATCCTGATCACGTCCGGGCCCACCAGGTGACGATGGCTGCGGCGGCTCAGATACCTGAGGTGGCCCGGGTGTTGTGGGCAGTGCGGCCAGTCTCGGCGGTGGCTGAGGGGATCACCGCGCTGCGTGCGGTGCCTGGACTGCCCTTCCCGCTGCCGGGATCCCACGGGCTGCCTGGGGTGCCCGATGCCGAGGTGACCACTGCCTTGGACGTCAGCGCGCACCGGAATGCCGTGCTGGCGGCGATGCGCGCCCACGCCACCCAGATCAGGGTGTGGACTGCGGGAGCCCACGCTGCGTTCGCGTTATCCGACGGGGTGGCTCAGCCGATGTTCGACACCGAGTACTTCACCCTCGTGCGTGGTGCGGCTGCGGGTGCGCACGACGACCTGTTCGGTGGGCTGCCCGGCCCGGTCACGGCGTCCCAGAGAAGGTCCCCGAGAATGTCCCCACGGATGCACCAGTGAGCCTGTTCGCCCGCATTACCCTGGTGGTGCTGGTGTTCGATGCTGTCGCGCTGGCCGTGGTGGAGTTGCTGTATCTCCCGCTGCGGGTAGGTGCGGTACCGTTTCCGATCACGATCCTGCTCGCTGCGGTGAGCATGCCATGGTTGGTGAGCAGCGCGGCGGAGCTGGGCGGGCCCCGCGTGGTGGCTGCGGTCCCGCTGGTGGTCTGGGCACTTGCGCTCAGTGTGCTCGGGCTCGGCGGACCGGGCGGCGACGTGCTGTTTCCCGCGGACTGGCGCTCGGCGCTGCTGCTGGGTGGCGGCATGTTCCCGGCCGCTGTGGTGCTGGGCCGGGCGCTGGCCCGTTCGTGAGTGGCGGGGCCGTTGGTCGACCTTGGGTAGTCGGAGATACTGTGCAGATAGACGGCCCGTCCGGGTACCGCGAGTGAGGAGCAGGAGAAACCCCGTGACATACGTGATCGCAGAGCCCTGCGTGGACGTCATGGACAGATCGTGCATTGAAGAGTGCCCCGTGGACTGCATTTACGAGGGTGGCCGGATGCTCTACATCCAGCCCGATGAGTGCGTCGACTGTGGCGCCTGTGAGCCCGTCTGCCCGGTGGAGGCCATCTATTACGAGGACGACGTCCCGGAGGAGTGGAAGGACTACACCAAGGCTAATGTCGACTTCTTCACCGATCTGGGCTCGCCCGGCGGAGCGTCAAAGGTCGGCCCGGTCGATTACGACCCGCCGATGATCGCCGAGCTACCACCGCAGAACGAGGAGTGACGCGCGGATGACCTCGGGCGTCTCCGCGCGCCTGGTCCTCCCCGACTTCCCCTGGGACAGCCTCGCTGGCGTCACCCGCCGGGCGTCGGAGTATCCGGGCGGTGCGGTCGACCTGTCTGTCGGCATCCCGGTAGACCCGGTTCCCGAGCTGCTGCGAGATGCGCTGCAGTCCGCGTCGGCGCTGCCCGGCTACCCGGCCACGCATGGCACATCAGAGCTTCGCCAGGCCGTCGTTGCGGCGCTGGCGCGCCGGTACGGCGTGGTCGGTGTGCCGGCTGAGGCGGTGTTGCCGACGGTGGGTTCCAAAGAACTGGTGGCCTGGCTGCCCACACTGCTCGGCCTCGGCCCCGGTGATGTCGTCGCGCTGCCGGAACTGGCCTACCCCACCTACGAGGTCGGCGCGCGGCTGGCCGGCGCCACCGCGGTGCGCCTTGCCGATGACGAGCCGGCTGTGCCGGGTACCCGGCTGCGTTGGCTGAACTCTCCGCGCAACCCCACCGGTGACGTCGCGCCTGCCGGGGTGCTTGCCAGCGCAGTGCGGCAGGCCCGGGAGATCGGCGCGGTGGTCGCCTCCGACGAGTGCTATCTCTCCCTGGGATGGGAGGCGCAGCCGGTCTCGGTCCTGCATCCGCAGGTGTCCGGCGGGGAGTACAGCGGGCTGCTCGCGGTGCACTCGCTGTCCAAGTCGTCCAACCTCGCGGGCTATCGGGCCGGTTTTGTCACCGGTGACCCGGCGCTGGTCGCCGACCTGCTCACGGTGCGCAAACACGCCGGGATGATGGTTGCCCGGCCGGTGCAGCAGGCGATGGTAGCTGCGCTGTCCGACGATACGCACGTCGCGCAGCAGCGAGACCGGTACGCGCGGCGCCGACAACTGTTAGCGCCCGCGCTGGACCGAGCCGGGCTGCGGGTGCAGCGGTCGCAGGGTGGGTTATTCCTGTGGTGCACCGCGAGCGAGCCGTGCTGGGACACGGTGACCCGGCTGGCCGAACTCGGCGTGCTCGTCGCCCCTGGTGAGTTCTACGGCCCTGCTGGTGCCCGGCACGTCCGGGTCGCCCTGACCGCCACCGACGAGCGGATCGCCGCCGCAGTACACCGCCTCGTGAGCTGATCGGGGGATTTCGGTCCGAGATCGACCGGTGGGCGCCCGTACCCGGTATCGAGTTGATCGTGGATGACAGCGCTCATCGTCTCGTGGTTCGTGCTGGTCGCACGGCCATCAGTCGTTCGAGTGCAGCATGGCGTTGAGCGCGATGCCGGCTTTGCCAGCGCGGTGCACCACGTGCACGGCACCGGTGATCGAGTCTCGGCGAAACAGCACCCCGTCGGCGCCGGACAGCTCGCGGGCCTTCACCACCGCGCCATCGGGCAGCGTGACCTTGGTTCCTGCGGTGACGTACAGGCCGGCCTCGACCACACAGTCGTCCCCCAGCGAGATCCCGATCCCGGCGTTGGCGCCGACCAGGCAGCGCCGGCCGATCGAGATCTGCTCCTTACCGCCGCCCGACAGCGTTCCCATGATTGACGCGCCGCCGCCCAGATCGGAATCAGCACCGACGATGACCCCGGAGGAGATCCGGCCCTCCACCATCGAGGTACCGAGCGTGCCGGCGTTGAAGTTGACGAACCCCTCGTGCATCACCGTGGTGCCGGCGGCTAGGTGAGCGCCCAGCCGCACCCGGTCCGCGTCGGCGATGCGCACCCCCGAGGGCACCACGTAGTCGACCATGCGCGGGAACTTGTCCACCCCGTAGACGGTGACTGGGCCAAGGTGGCGCATCCGCATGCGGGTGGCCTCGAAGTCCGCTACCGGGCACGGCCCGAAGCTGGTCCACACCACGTTGGTCAGCAGCCCGTAGACCCCCGCAAGGTTGATGCTGCGCGGGGTCACCAGGCGGTGCGAGAGCAGGTGCAGGCGCAGGTAGACGTCGTGCGCGTCGACAGGTGGGGCCTGCAGGTCCGGTACTGCGGTGCGCACCACCACCAGTTCGACGCCGCGTGCCGGATCCGGGCCGAGCAGTGCGGCGAACTCTTCGGGCACCTCCTCCGGCGCTACCCGCACGGTGCCGACCTCGGTACCGTGCCGTAGGCCTGGTGCCGGGTTCGGGAACCAGGTGTCCAGCACGGTGCCGGCGTGCGTAAGGGTGCCCAGTCCCAGGCCGTGCGCCGACGTGATCTGCGTGGAATCTCTTTGCGGGTCGTCCACAGCTAGCCACGGTAGCGGGTGGTGATCCGGCTTCATGGCGATACCGTCACACCCGTGGACCTGGATCTGACCGCTGACCCCGTGGACTTGACCGCCGCGCTGGTGGACGTGCCCAGCGTGTCGGGGGAGGAGGACGCGCTGACCGATGCGGTGCAGCGGGCGCTGCGCGCGCAGGCCCCCCACCTGCGGTTGCTGCGTTCCGGCAATACCGTGCTGGCCCGCACCGAGCTGGGCCGCTCGCGGCGGGTGCTGCTGGCGGGGCACCTGGACACGGTGCCGATCGCCGGGAATCTGCCCAGTCAGCGCCGCGGCGAGCTGCTCTATGGCTGCGGCACGTCGGACATGAAGTCGGGCGACGCCATGATCCTGCACCTCGCGGCCACGGTGCCCGAGCCGGTGTGCGACCTGACCGTGGTGCTCTACGACTGTGAGGAGGTCGAGGCACCCCGCAATGGGCTGGGACGGATCGAGCGGGAGCATCCCGAATGGCTGGCCGCGCAGCTGGCGATTCTGGCCGAACCCACCAGCGGTCTGGTCGAGGCCGGCTGCCAGGGCACCCTGCGGGGCACGGTGCGTACGGCGGGGCGCCGCGCGCACAGTGCCCGGTCATGGCGGGGGGATAACGCGATCCATGCCGCCGGTCAGGTGCTGGCCCGGCTGGCCGGTTACCGGCCGCGCAGCGTCGAGATCGACGGGTGCACCTACCGGGAGGGGCTACAGGCGGTAGGCATCTCCGGCGGAGTCGCCGGCAACGTGGTGCCCGACGCCTGCGAGGTGCAGGTCAACTTCCGGTTCGCTCCGGACCGCTCGCTGCCGGAGGCCCAGCAGCACGTCCGTGAGGTGCTCGACGGGTTCGCGCTCGAGTTCACCGACGGCGCTTGCGGTGCACTACCGGGACTGGACGCACTGGCGGCCCGAGAGTTCCTGGCCACCCTCGAGGTCGTCCCGGTCGCGAAGTACGGCTGGACGGATGTGTCCCGCTTCGCCGCGCTGGGGATCCCCGCGCTGAACTACGGACCCGGCGACCCCAACCTCGCGCATACCCGCGACGAGCATGTGCGCATCCACCAGATCACCACCTGCACCGAGTCGCTGCGTCGCTACCTCACCTCCCCACCGGATGTCGGTAGCTCATGAGGTGAGGACCAAGGTGCCGATCTGGTGCCGCAAGTGGGCGACTGCGTCGATGTCCTGGTGCGCGGCGGCGTGCCGGTTGAGTTCCCGCAGACCCTCGAGGGCACGGCGGGAGCGGATGGTCCCGACAGCGTCCAGAGCAGCGGTGCCGATAGTGACGGCTTGGAGCGGGTCGCCGGTGGCCATCGTGAGGCTGGCGAGCTTGGTTAGGGAGAACGCTCGGCAGCGGGCGTGGCCGGGAAGGTAACCGGCGACTGCCGTCGTGAGCCGGTTAGTGGCCTCAGCGGGGTCGCAGCAGCCTGGCATCGCGAGGTCGGCCAGGGCCTGCCCGGTGGTCTCGGCCTGCATGCCGGCGTTCCAGAAGGTCATAAACGGCGGGTCGTCGGCTGGGGTGGAGTGGGCGAAGTGGTCATCGGCGGTGCCGACCGCGACCAGCGTCTCACGGACCCGGCGCATCTTGGCCAGCGCGAGGCCCTGGTAGGTGTGCAGCATCGCCCGCCCGGTCGCGGTGAGCCGATCATCGGCGCGGACTAGGGCGTACTCGGTCAGCGTGAGTGCCTCGTCGGGCCGCCCGGCCCAGACCTCCGCCAGCGCCATATCGCCGAGGATCCCGGCCCGCAGGTGCCAGTCCGTGGCCTGCTCGGCGCAGCTCAGCGCGAAGCCGAACACCCGGCGGGCCTCCCCATGGGCGCAGTGATCGAAGGCCATAAACCCGGCCACCCAGGCGAGATCGCCGACGGCGCGGAACAGTTCGGGGCGGAGCCGGTCCGGGCAGCTGGCGTCCAGCAGGTCGGCCGACCAGCGCAGCTGGGCCAGGACTGCTTCGCGGCCCAACCCGCCGCCGTAGGTCAAGCACCAGGACTCGAATACCCGCGTGGCGGTGCGGATCTGTTCGATTTCGGTCGTGTCGACCCGACTGGGGACCGGGGTGGGTTCGCTGCCCTCCAGCAGCGCCGCGACTGGTCCCGAGCTGAGGGTGCCCACGCCCAGCAGGGTGGTGGTGTGGAGGAACTGTTGGCGTTTCACGTTGTCCAGCTTTACTACCGCGCGGCGGGGGTTGATGAATCCCACCGCGGTATCGGTGGCGGCACCCAGGATTACCCGGAGGGCTTCCCGGTAGAGCTTACGTGGCCAGCGGATGATGCCTCGTTCGATCTTGCCTACATAGTTGGCGTCGAGGGCCACCATCTCGTGGTGGTGCTCCCAGATGTAGGTGTTGACCAGTTCGGCGAGTTCCTGGCGGGACAGGCCCTCGTCCGGGTAGGTCAGTGAGGCGGTGCGCTCCCGTGCCGCCCGAAACCGGTCATTCGCAATGGCCAAACCTGCCTCCCCAGTTGGACGTGCCCCACATCATCAGCGACACCACGGGCCTACGCCAAATCGGATGGCCCCTGGGAAGGATCCGAACTTTCCTCTCAACTTTCCCCTGACACCCCGTGATCATGGGTACCAGCTGCGTGTTCGTAGCCGGGAGGGTTGAGGTCACGCCCACCCCGCTTCGCCCAGCGTCATCAAAGGGGTGGCGATGAGCGGCGACGGCCCCGTTCCTGGCCGCGCGGGGTCGTCGCCGTCCATAACCCGTGTCGGCTCCCGGCGGCCGGCTGGTCACCACCCAGCCTTGAGGAGAACATCCACCGTGCCCGCTCCACCACCACGACCCCCCACCGACGACGGCACCCACATTCCCCTCTGTGACATTCCGCTACGAGACGTCGACGGCACCGACATTCCCCTCCAGTGCCGGGTTGAACAGGTCGCGGTGGACCAGGCCCGTGGGGCGCTGCCGTCCCGGTTGCACCAGCAGGGCGAAGTCATCGGCCGGAGCGCCCACTGGGTGTACGTGCGCTTCGAGTGCGAGCACTCGGTGATCGCCCTACGGCCCCACCTCATACGCGTGCTCGAGGCGCCGAGTGGTTACTGATGCCGGACCACACGGGACACCCAGCACGGCATCGACCCGGCAACATCGACCGTACCGATGCCTAGGGTGGACGTGCCGTTGCAGTTCCCGACTCAGACGCCGGCCGCACGACCGCGTCTGCTTGGGACTGCCAGAACTGTCTCACTCAAGCTGACTGAGTCGCTCAAGCTGACAGGGGAGACCGCTGGCTGGTGCAACGCTGAGTGGGGGTCAGTGCCGGCGGGTGGGGTCCAGCTGATCAATCACGCGCCCTGGCCGTGTAGTCTCCTCACTGATCCACTGAACAGTGCCATCACGAGAACTCACCACTCCGCTACCCGCTAGGCCGGGGCGATCCCCGGCGAGAGCGGGGTAAGTACGCCAGTGTGGCTCAGCGACTTGCCGGTGGTCTCCGGGGCGAGCAGTTGGGACACCCCGGCGCCGATCACGCACATCGCCGCCCCGGTCACCATGCACCACGACAGGCCGAGGGTCTCGATCCCGACCGGGAGCAGGAACGTGCCCGCCGCAGCCCCGATCCGGCTGAACGCGTTGGCGATGCCTACCCCGGTGGCCCGCACCTCAGTCGGGAACACCTCGATCGGGTACACGGCGGTGAGGTTGCCGGTCAGGGCGTTGCAGAACGCGAAGACCGCGAAGGCACCGACCAGCGCCATCGGGGGCGCACCGGCCCACAGCCCGATGACCAGCAACGCCACCGCCATGACCCAGAATGGGCCGATCAGCTGCTTGCGGCGCCCGATGAGCTCGATCGTCAGCATGCCGGCGATCGCCCCGATGAACGCGATGCCGTTGGCGAAGATCGTGCCGGCCTTCTCGTTCAGCTTCAGCGACTCGAACACCTTCGGGGCGAACGTGAAGATCGCGAAGTACGGCGTCACCACGCAGATGTAGAAGGTGCTGACGAAGAAGGTGCGCGAGCGCATCCCCGGGGCGAACAGCTGCCGCCAGCCGGCCTCGTTCTTGGTGTCCGAGCCGTAGTCAGCTTCGGCCATGTGCTCCTCGCCGCCGAGGTAGCGGTCGATGATCGCGCGGGCATCGTCGGTGCGCCCGTGCAGCATCAGCCAGCGCGGCGACTCGGGCAGCCCGATACGCAACCCCAGCACGACCAGCGCTGGGATCGCGCTGGTGGCCAGCGTCGGCCGCCAGCTCCAGCCCAGGCCGTCCAGCAGGCCGTAGGCGGCCGCCACCGAGGCCAGATAGCCGCCGTACCAGAAGACGAGCATGTAGGATACCCGGCGGCCACGTCCGTGCGCCGGCACGAACTCCGAGAGCATCGACGAGCCGATGGAGTACTCGGCCCCGATGGCGGTACCCAGCAGCAGCCGCACGACAAACAGCTGCCACCCCTCGGTGAGGAACGCCTGCAGCACGCCGAAGACGACGAACAGGCAGATGTCGATCAGGAACAGCTGCTTGCGGCCGAACCGGTCGGTGAGGAAACCGCCGATCGGCGCGCCGAAGAAGATGCCGATCAGCGACGACGCCCCGATCAGGCCAGCCCACACCGGCGAGATCCCGAGCTCCTTCGACAGCGGCACCAGCACCACGCTGAGCACCCCAAGGTCGAACCCGTCGAGGCCCTCACCCCACGCCGTGGCCAGCGTCAGCCGCCGCAGGAAGCCCTTGTCACCGAACTCCTTCGTGCTCTTCGTGACCTGCGCCATCTCCCACCCACCTTCGCCCCGGCTGCCACGGTTCTCTGCAAAGGTAATCACCGCACCGGGCCGCCGCAGCCGCGAACGCCTCCCCACTCTCTCACTCGGTGACACGTGCCTTAACGGTTTCGGCCTCCAGCCAGCCGACCTGTCCCTCGGCGTTACATTCATAGGCCCACCAGTCCTCGGCGGTGACCCCGAAGTCGAACGCACCGAAGGCCAACCCCGCCATCTTCAGGTAGGCGGCCACACCCGCACCCCGACTAGTGTCCCTGACGGGCGTGTCGATGTTTTCCAGACCATCCTCGGTAGCGCGCCCGTAGCTGGTCTGGTCCTGGAGGACTCTGTTGTCTTTGGATCTGATATGCGGTGACGCCCCTGGCGTAGTGCGGCGGGACGTTTCCAGGGAGTCGGTTCCCGGCCGCCGGATTTCCCGGCATCGGCGTGTGATAGTCGGTGATCGTCTGCGGCAGCTGCTCCGGTGTGTCCGGGGGACGATTCGGAATGGCCGGAGTGGGTGGTATGATCATCGGGGTCGGGTCGCTGAGTCTGGGTTGCAGGGGAAGAGCTCGGATGCTGTTTGCAGTAACACCCGAAGTGCTCGCCAGAGCGGCGGCGTGACCGCTCGGGACCCTGCCATGGCCCACCAGCATGGTGACCAGGACACCGGCGGTGAGCAGTACCACCGCCATGGCGCCGGCCAGGAGTTGGTGGCGTCCAGACCATCCCACATCCACACCCTCGGTTGGCGGCCGACCGGCTGAGCCATCCACGCGGGTCAGCCCCGCTGGGATGGTCGTCTGTTCCGGTGCTGCCGCCCAGAGGAGCGTCTGCTGCGATCTCGGGACCGGCTCCAACGGTGGGTCGTTGCGGGAGAGCGGCAGCGTGGGGGCGGACAGGTCACCTGGGAATCCCGCCAGGCCAGCGGCGAGCGTGGCCAGCGCCTCCTGAGCCTGGTGCATGGTAGGGCGGTGCTCGGGGTCTCGTTGCAGCAGGCGCAGCAGCAGCGGGGTGAGCGGACCGGACTGCCGGGGCGGGGTGATCTCTGCTGCGGTCACCTGGCGCAGCAGGGCGATAGGGTTGTCGCTGAGTCCAAACGGCGGCGCGCCTTCCAGCGCGGTGTAGAGCGTGGAGCCCAGGGAGAACACATCCGAGGGGAAGCCGGCACTGTTGCCCTGGGCGACCTCCGGGGCCAGATAGGCGGGCGTCCCGGCCAGGATCCCGGTGGCGGTCACGGTGTCATCACCCACGGCGTGGGAGACACCAAAGTCGGTGATCTTGGCCGTGCCGTCATCCGCGAGGAGCACATTGCCCGGCTTGATATCCCGGTGCACGATGCCCGCCTGGTGCGCGGCGGCCAGCGCGGAGGCGATCTGGCTGCCGATGCCGGCGACGATGTCGGGTGCCAGCACGCCGTGGGTGGACAGCACCGTGGCCAGGCTCCTCGCTGGCAGATACTCCATGATCAGGCATGGTTGGCCGTGGTGCTTGACCACGTCATGGATCGTGATCACATGCGGGTGCTGCACTCGGGCGGTGATACGCCCCTCCCGCATCGCCCAACAGTTGGCCTCGTCAGTCTCGATGTCGCTCAACCTCGATGGCAGCACCAGCTGCTTGATCGCCACGGTGCGGTCTAGGTGCTCGTCGCGCGCCTGCCACACCACACCCATCGACCCACTGCCCAGCCGTGAGATCAGGCGATAGCGTCCAGCGATCAGCTCGCCTGCGCCGCTCACTGCTACCCCCACGGGTACTGGCCTACTTACCTCGCCTGCTGTGCCTACGGCAACGACCATCGCAGGCCGACCTCCTCCACAGCGCTGACGAAGTTGCCGGACGGCACCTTATGCCGTCACGCCACAGCAGGGTGCTGCGGTCCACCCCCACCATCGCCGTCAGGAGAGCGGGGATTAGCGGGAGAGGCAAGCCAGTCAGTGCGCCGTGCGGCAGCACCAGCACCGGTTGCGCCAAAGGAGCGAACATCCCCACCAGCAGGCGTCCTAGAGAACAGTCAGCACCATGATTACAACGAAGAGGTCAAGGAGAATGAGATCAACTGTATCTCGCGGCCGGCGCATCGAGGAAGGGGGCTTGTACGGGACACTAGGCTGTTTACACCGGGAATGTGAGGGACGTCATGCTCACCGACCGTACGACGCTCACCCAGTTCCTGATCGAGGAGCGGCGCCGCTACCCGGGCGCGAGCGGGGAGCTGAACTCGCTCATCCTCAACGTTGCGCTCGCGTGCAAGGCGATCGCTAAGCGGGTCGCGTACGGGGCGCTCGGTGGTGTGCTCGGGACGGAGGCGTCGACCAACGCCCAGGGGGAGACGCAGCAGAGACTCGATCTGGTCGCGAACGACTTGTTTCTGCGCGCCAATGAATGGGGCGGCGTGATCTCCGGGATGGTGTCCGAGGAGTTGGAGGCACCACATCCCATTCCGGAGCGCTATCCGCGGGGTAAGTACCTCCTGGCGTTCGACCCGCTCGATGGTTCGTCGAACATAGACGTCAACGTCTCGGTGGGCAGCATCTTCTCGATCCTGCGCGCGCCGAATTCGGGCGTGAACGCAGCCGTGGAAGACTTCCTGCAGCCTGGGTCGGAGCAGGTCTGCGCCGGCTACGCGATTTACGGTCCTTCGACGATGATCGTCTTGACCGTTGGCACGGGTGTGCACGGCTTCACGCTGGAGCCCCAGCTTGGCGAGTTCATCCTGACTCATCCGGCGATCCAGGTTCAGGCCGCAGCGAGCGAGTTCGCGATCAACGCCTCGAATAGCCGATTCTGGGAGCCGGCGGTGACGCGCTACGTCGATGAGTGTCTCGCCGGCAGTACGGGCCCCCGCGGCAAGGACTTCACCATGCGATGGGTCGCGTCGCTTGTCGCGGAGACGCACCGGATCCTCACCCGCGGCGGCGTGTTCCTCTATCCGCGTGAGATGAGGGACCCGGCGAAGCCGGGGCAGCTGTGTTTGCTCTACGAGGCCAATCCGGTGGCCTTCATCATTGAGCAGGCAGGCGGTCTCGCGAGCACCGGACGTGCGCGAGTGCTCGACATCGCGCCGGAGGACCTGCACCAGCGCATCCCGTTCATCTTCGGTGCGCGCGAGGAGGTCGAGCGCATCGAACAGTACCACCGCGACCACAGTGTGGTCGAAGACGACGCACCGCTCTACGGCAGCCGCGGCCTGTTCCGCACCAACGGTTGAGCGAAAGGGGAAGAGGCTATGTCAGCCAGGCATCCGATCATCGCCATCACCGGCTCCTCGGGCGCCGGGACGACATTGGTGATGCGCACCTTTGAGCAGATCTTCCGGCGTGAGCAGGTGAACGTGGTGCTCATCGAAGGTGATAGCTTCCATCGATACGATCGCACTGAGATGAAGGCCAAGATGGCCGAGGCGTCCGCGCGCGGTGACCACTCGTTCAGCCACTTCGGTCCGGAATCGAACCTGTTCGAGGAGCTAGAGGAGCTGTTTCGGCAGTACGGTGAGAATGGCTGCGGCCGCGTGCGCAAATACCTGCACGACGAGGAGGAGGCGGAGCCCTATGGGCAGCCCCCCGGTACGTTCACGTCCTGGGAGGACGTGCCCGTCGACACGGATTTGCTGTTCTACGAAGGGCTACATGGAGCGGTGGCGACCGACAAGGTTGACGTCGCCCAGCACGTAGACCTGCTGATCGGTGTCGTTCCAGTGATCAATTTGGAGTGGGTTCAGAAGCTGCACCGGGATAAGGCGATGCGGGGCTACTCCACCGAGGCGGTGACAGACACCATTCTGCGCCGCATGCCCGACTACGTGAATTATATCTGCCCGCAATTCTCGCGCACGCACGTCAACTTCCAGCGCGTGCCGATCGTCGACACATCCAACCCGTTCATCGCTCGAACGATTCCGACGCTGGACGAGTCGATGCTCGTCATCCGATTCGCCGATCCGCGCGGCATCGACTTCTCGTATCTCGTCTCGATGTTGCATGACTCGTTCATGTCGCGCGCGAACACCATCGTCTGTCCTGGCGGCAAGATGGATCTTGCGATGCAGCTCATCTTCACGCCGATGATTTGGCGGCTGATCGAGCGGCGCAAGCAGGCACTCGGACCCTAGCGCGTGTGTCGTAGATCATGCCGACAGGCACGCCGTTACGGTGATTGTGATGAGTAAGCATGGCCACATTCACTGGAACCCAAGGTGAAGCCGTTCCCGCTGGAACGGCGGGGTCACAAAACCCTGATATCGGCAGACCCGACATAGCGGATTCACGAGATGGTCAGGAGGCCCTACCTGCTTGCCTACCGGGCGAGGCCGCACTGGCAGGGTACCCGGTGTGGGTCACTAGGCTGGCTGTTATGGCGGTGGACGGGTGGCGGGGATCCAGTCGGAACGGGGAGGACGTGGAACATCCCCGGGAGAAGCAGCGCGGGCCGGTGGTGCTGCGGCGGAGCCGCCGCCATGAGGCGACTACCACGGATCAGCGACTGCTCGACTCGCGCGGTCCCACCGACTGGGTGCACACCGACCCATGGCGGGTGCTGCGGATCCAGGCCGAGTTCGTGGAGGGCTTCGGAGCGCTGGCCGAGCTGCCCCATGCGGTCACCGTCTTCGGCTCGGCTCGCACCCATCGGGACCACCCGGAGTACGCCACCGGTGTCGCGCTCGGTGCCGCGCTCGCTGCTGCCGGCTTCGCGGTGATCACCGGTGGTGGACCCGGCAGCATGGAGGCGGTCAACCGCGGGGCATCCGAGGCAGGCGGGCTGTCAGTGGGGTTGGGCATTGAACTGCCCTTCGAGCACGGGCTTAACCCCTGGGTCGACCTCGGAATCAACTTCCGTTACTTCTTTACCCGCAAGACCATGTTCATCAAGTACGCCCAGGCCTTCGTTTGCCTGCCTGGCGGATTCGGCACCTTGGACGAGCTGTTTGAGGCCCTCACCCTGGTGCAGAACAAGAAGGTAACCAGGTTCCCCGTCGTCCTGTTCGGGCGGGCCTACTGGGGCGGGCTGTACTCGTGGCTGGCCGATACCGTGGCGGCGGAGGGCAAGCTCCGTGAGGCCGAGCTCACCCTGCTGCATGTCACAGACGACATCGACGAGGTGGTTCGCCTGGTCGGCGAGTCCTATCAGGCCTGGCAGGATATCCATTGAAGGCGCACAGCATGTGCGGCTACTGCGCCTCGGCTACCGGTGTCTCTGCGCATTACAGTACAGGCATCAATACTTGACTCGAGGTGTCTTGAAGTAGCACGACATGAGGGGAACACGTGAGGCTCGGGCGCCATAACTTCCAAGAAGACCGATTATTAATAATGGCGGTGATTAATCGAACTCCCGATTCGTTTTATGATAAAGGGCGGTACTATTCTTTGGCGGATGCATTGAGGGCTGTTGATGTGGCAGTTGCCAGCGGGGCGGATATCGTGGACATTGGAGGGGTAAAAGCTGCTCCCGGACCGGAGGTGCCCGTCAACCAGGAGATCGAGCGCGTCGTTCCCCTCATTACGGGAATCCACAGATTACACCCAAAGGTTGTAATCAGTGTTGATACCTGGCGAAGTGAGGTGGCGGCGGTGAGCGCTGAAGCGGGCGCCCACCTTATCAATGACGCCTGGGGTGGTTACGATCCGAACCTCGCAAAGGTTGCGGCTCGCTACGGCTGCGGTCTTGTGTGTACTCATGCAGGAACTCTAACACCGAGGACCGAGGCGCGCGGTCTGAATTACGCGGATGTCGTCTTGGACGTCAAGTTGCGTCTGTCTGAGTTAGCGGATCGAGCTGTGCGCCTCGGCGTGACTGGCGAATCCCTTGGTCTCCCCGTAATGGAGCGACTGGAAGGGACGTTGGCGGTGATTTCGCTTTGCGCTTGGATGGGGGCTCGTGTTTTTCGTGTGCACAACATCAAGGAGGCTCGGCGGGCTATCGACATGGTGAGTGTTGTGATGGGGAAAAAGCAGCCCTTGATTGCACAGCGTGCCACGAGCTAAGGGGCCCGGCATGAGAAGCACGGCATGAGAAGCACGGCGTTGCTCCCGCAGACCCGGCGGTGGTTCAGCGAAGCCACCGTGCAGAGCGTGCCGTGGACCGTCGAGCAGCTCGTCGCGGCCAAGCAGGGCCGGACCGTCAGCGTCGTCTTGCCCGCGCTGAACGAGGAGGCAACGGTCGGCGCGCTGGTCGGTGAGCTGCGATCGTTGGTCGGCGGGTTGGTCGACGAGCTGGTGGTGATGGACTCCGGTTGCACCGACCGGACGGCCGACGTGGCCCGCGAGGCCGGCGCCCGGGTGGTGCAGCGCACCGATGTGCTGCCCGAGTTGGAGCCGTGGCCCGGTAAGGGGGAGGTGCTCTGGCGTTCCCTGGCGGCCACTTCGGGCGATCTGCTGGTCTTCATCGACTCCGACCTGGTCGACTTCGATTCCGGGTTCGTACCTGCGCTGCTCGGGCCGTTGCTGCTGCGCCATCGGCGCACGCGACAACGGGTTGTGCTGGTCAAGGGCTTCTACCGGCGTCCGCTCCGGATCGAAAGCCCCGAAGCAGGCACTGGCGGTGGTCGGGTCACCGAGCTGCTGGCCCGGCCGCTGCTCAACACGTTGCGCCCTGAGTTGGCCGGGATGGTGCAGCCACTGGGCGGCGAATATGCGGCGAGTCGCGCATTCCTGGAGTCGGTACCCTTCGCCGCTGGGTACGGTGTGGAGATCGGATTGTTGCTCGACGCGCATACCCACTACGGGCTGGACGGGCTGGCTCAGGTCAACCTAGGGGTGCGCAAGCACCGGAACCGCTCGTTGCTCGAGCTCGGTGTGATGTCACGGCAGATTCTCGGCGCCGCACTGCCCCGCTGCGGGGTTGCCGAGCTACCAGGATCGGCAGGCATCACCCAGTTCGTGCAGCTCGGTGCCCGCTTCATGCCCACCGAGAGCGGGGTACTGGTGGCCGACCGGCCGCCAATGCGCGATGTGCTCGCTGCCCGTTCAGCCTGACCGTGCCACGATCTCGAACGTGGGTACGGTGCTGATCTATCTCATCATCGCGACAGTGGTGGCTGCAGTGGTGTTCCTGGTCGCTTCGTTGGTGTTCGGTCGGGGCGAAGAGTTGGCTGCACTGCCGCCGGATGCGACTCCGACCTGGCTGCCAGACGGACCAATCGTCGGCGATGACGTGCGTGCCATCCGGTTCTCCCAGGTGCTGCGCGGGTATCGGATGTCCGAGGTGGATTGGACGCTGCAGCGAGCCGCGGCTGAGCTCGACGCGCTGCGCGCCCGGGTGGCCGAGCTGGAGGCGCAGCGGTGAACCTGACTAGACGATCAACTCCAGAGGAACCCCGAGATGACCTCAGCCGAGGGCGCCACCAGCGCCCTCAAGCACCCAAGCACCGGCCGGAGAACCGGCCCAGTGGCCGGAACGGATGGTCGCCTGCGCTGCCCGTGGGCGGGATCAGCCCCGGACTATTGCGCCTATCACGACAACGAGTGGGGGACTCCGGTTCATAGCGAGGTCGCCCTATTCGAGCGGCTCAGCCTGGAGGCGTTCCAGTCGGGTCTGTCCTGGCTGACGATCCTGCGCAAGCGGGACGCCTTCCGGCGTGCCTTCGCCGGCTTCCACCCAGCCACGGTCGCCGCGTTTAGCGCCGACGACGTGGCGCGGCTGCTCGCTGACGTAGCCATCATCCGTAACCGTGCCAAGATCGAGGCTACGGTGCGCAATGCTCGAGCAGTCACCGAGCTAGGCGAGGATCTGGACGCCCTGTTGTGGTCCTACGCGCCCGACCCCGCTGGGCGGCCCGTGCCACGCACCGTGGCTGATGTGCCGGCGCAGACCCGCGAATCCGAGGCGATGGCCCGCACGCTGCGGCGCAGGGGCTTCACCTTTGTCGGTCCTGTCACCTGCCATGCGCTCATGCAGGCCACCGGGATGGTCGATGACCACCTCGCCGGCTGTTTCCGCCGCAACGCCGGGTGAGCTCCGGCGCTGGTGAACCGGCGGTCCCAGGTGGACGGTGTAATGCGTCCACCTGGGACCGCCGGTTACTTTTCGGGCGCCGGAGCCGATAGGGGAGAATGCAGGGGGTCACTGGTGTCGCGTGGCCACCGGCGGTGACGAATGCACGGAGGGAGCACGCTATGGCGGCCATGAAGCCCCGGACCGGCGACGGTCCCCTCGAGGTGACGAAGGAGGGACGGGGCATCGTGATGCGCGTTCCGCTTGAGGGCGGTGGGCGGCTCGTCGTCGAGATGTCGGCGGATGAGGCTGGCGAACTTGGCGAGGCATTGCGGGCCGTCGTGGAGTGACGGCCCGCGCCCAGTGTTCGTCGTCCCGTGGCCTCGGTTGGCGCCTTCGGGCGCGCCGGGGCCTCGTCACGAACTGACCGGAGATACCAGTGCCCGTGATACCGGAGGTCCCGACCCCGCTGGTTGAGGTCCGGGTGCAGGCGTGGCGCGATCCCGGGGTGCCTGATGTCGTGCTGGTCGGCCAAACTCGCTGCGCGCAGTCATCAGCGAATGATCAGTTGATCTTGGGTCCTGGTGCGGATGAGATCGGCGTGGACGAGCAATGGTTAGCCCGGTACCGGGTGCGGGCCACCGCGGGCTCGACTCAGGTGGTGCCCCAGACCACGGCGTGGCCCGATCACGGGTGGCTCGTGGGCACCGGAGCGGGCAACATGAGGGATTGGCGGGTGGCCGGTGCCGCGCTGGTCCGGGCCACTTCAGCCGCAGGTCAGCTAGCCCAGCGCCTAGTGCAAGTGCACCTGCCACTCGGTACGACAGCCCACCAGGCGGCATCCCTGGCCCTCGGGTGCGTCGTGGGCTCGCACCGTTACCGCGTCACCAGTGGCGGTAGCCGGATTGCCGGCTCGGCCGGCGGTGGTCAGATTGCCGGCTCGGCCGGCGGGGCGCCGCAGTCGATGACTACCGTGGCGCTCATCGCGACACCTGGGGACGGGCTGGGGCCACTCGCCGAAGCCGTCGCCAGGGCGCAGCTGCTTGGCCGGGCTACCGGGTTGGCACGGGACCTCGCCAACACCCCGAGCGGGCACAAGGACCCCGCGTGGCTCGCCGACACCGCAGCCCACTTGGCCGCCACCGTGCCCGGTCTGCGGGCCACCGTGCGCGACGAGCACTGGTTGGCTGAGCACGGTTTCGGGGGAGTGTTGGCGGTCGGCGGCGGTTCGGCCCGCCCGCCGCGGTTGCTCGAGCTGGCCTGGCATCCCTCCGACGTGAGCCCAGAGATGAGCCCAGAGATGAGCCCAGACGTGAATGCAGCGGAGCACCTGGTGCTGGTCGGCAAGGGCATCACCTTCGACACCGGCGGCATCTCGATCAAGCCAGCCGAGAACATGCACCTGATGCGTACGGACATGTCCGGGGGTGCTGCGGTGATCGCCACGCTGCTCGCCGTCGGCCAGTTGGCGCTGCCGCTCCGGGTGACGGGGCTGGTGCCCTGCGCGGAAAATCACGTGTCCGGGTCGGCGTTTCGCCCGAGTGACGTGGTGCGGCACGTAGGTGGTACGACCACCGAAGTGACCAACACCGACGCGGAGGGCCGGCTGGTGCTCGCTGACGCGCTAGCCTATGCGGTGCGCACGCTGGCGCCCACCACACTGGTCGACGTCGCGACGCTGACCGGGGCAATGAAGGTGTCGTTAGGCCTGCGCACCGGCGGTCTGTTCGCCACCGAGCCAGAACTCGCCGAGCGCATCCAGGCCGCTGGCGAAACTGCTGGCGAGGCCTGGTGGCCGATGCCGCTGATCGACGATCACGCCCACGGGGTCCGTTCGGACATCGCTGATCTGCGGCAGTGCCCGCCCGGACCCGGGGGCATCACGGCGGCGCTGTTCTTGCGGGAATTCACGGCCGGGCTGCCCTGGGCGCATCTGGACATCGCCGGTCCGGCCCGTGCCGAGCAGAGTTATGACGAGGTCAACGCGGGCGGCACCGGGTTCGCCACCCGGACCCTGATCGAGTTGGCTTGCTCGTTCACCGGCTAGGCTCCGTGCCGATGACCACCTCCGCGCCGATGGCCACTCCACCAGCCTGCGCCGGTCGGGTCGTGATCACAGGGGGAACCGGCTTCGTCGGCCGTGCCGCTGTCGCCGCCTTTGCCGGCCGGGGCAATCCGGTCACCGTGGTGGACCGCAGTGCACATCCCGACCCGACGGTCCGAAGCGTCGTCGGCGAGCTCACCGAGCCAGGCGTGGTCGCCGACGCCGTGGCTGGCGGGGATGTGGCCGGTGTGGTGCACCTGGCTGCCATGACTTCGGTGTTGCGTTCGGTGGAGCACCCGGTTGCCACCTACCAGGCGAACGTGGCGGTGACCCAGGACCTGCTCGAGGGCTGTCGCCAAGCCGGTGTCGGGCGGTTCATCATGGCGTCCACCAACGCGGTGGTCGGTGATGCCGGCCACGCCACAGTGGACGAAGCGGCATCGCTGCGCCCGCTGACCCCCTACGGCGCCACCAAAGCGGCTGGTGAGATGTTGCTGTGCGGCTACGCGGGTGCCTACGGCATGGCCACCTGTGCGCTGCGCTTCACCAACATCTACGGTCCGGGAATGGGGCACAAGGACAGCTTCGTGCCGCGGATGATGCGCGCCGCACTGGCTGGCCGGGGGGTACAGATCTATGGCGACGGGCTGCAGCGGCGGGACTTGGTGCACGTCGATGACGCGGTCGCGGCCGTGCTCGCGGCATGGGATCGTCGCTTCACCGGTACCGCGATCATTGGCTCCGGGCAATCGGTGACCGTACTGGAGCTCCTCGACGCGGTGCGCACAGTTACCGGCTGCGCGCTGCCTGTCGAGCACGTCGCCGCCAAGCCGGGCGAGATGCCCGCGGTGATCGTCGACATCAGTCGAGCCCGCGAGCAGTTGGGCTATCGACCGTCGGTCTCGCTGATCGACGGGCTGGCCACGGTGTGGCAGGACTTTGCGGCCGCTGGCGCCCCGCTGAACGCCACAGCCCCGCTGAACGCCACAGTTGACAGTTCCACCCTTCACAACAGTGTCGTCGTCACCCCGAGTGTCGTCGTCACCCCGGGAACAGGCGGTCCGGACCGGTGACGGGTCTGCTGGCGCGGCCGGAGACTGGCGGCTCGCATTCCTGCGGCGGGCACTCTCGTGCCTTCATGGTGGCCTCCCGAGCGCCACGCTGGTTGCGCCTGCACTGGATGCTGCTGGTGCTGCTCGGCCTGGGTGCCGGCTTGCGGGTCCTCACGGTGCTGGCCTACCAGCCCGCGATCCTCTACATCGACTCCTTCAGCTACCTGGACAACCTCCACGACCTGCGCCCCGACGGGCTGCGCCCGATCGGATACGACCTCATCCTGAACCTCCTACTGCCTTTCGGTGGCCTGCGGGCGGTGGCCGTAGCGCAGCACCTGCTCGGGTTGGGCATCGCAGTGGTGATCTACCTACTGTTGCTGCGCCACGGTGCCCAGCGCTGGATGGCTGCGCTGGCGACCGCACCGGTGCTGCTCGACGCCTACCAGACGCAGATCGAACACAACATCATGCCCGATGTCTGGTTCCAGGCCCTGTTGGTGGTGATCATCTGGGTGCTGACGTGGCGTGGACTGCCTAGGCCGTGGCACGCTGCCAGCGCGGGCGTCTTGATCGGTTTTGCGGCCATTGTCCGGCTGGTCGGGATCACCATGCTGGTCCCGGCGCTGGCATACCTGGTCGTTGCCGGGTCGCTCTGGGCCAGCCGGACCGGTTGGCGGCGGATCAGGCTGCGGGCGGCGGCGATGGCCGCAGGCTTCGCGGTGCTGCTCACCGGTTACGCTGGCTATTACCGGATCACCACCGGTGTCTGGGGTCTCAGCGGCGCCAGCGACGGCGTGCTTTACGGCCGCGCTGCGGTCATCGCCGACTGCGAGCGACTTCCGGCTGGCACAGAGGAGCGTGCCCTGTGCCCGGCGCAGCCACGTGATCAACGCTTCGGCGTCGATTACTATGTCCACGACCCCGCGTCGCCGGCCATGACCGTTGCGTTGCCGCCCGGCGAGTCGATGGACGCGATCCAGGCGTCCTTTGCCCGCACGGTGTTCGCCAATCAGCCACGAGATCTCACGGTGGCGGTTCTGACGGACTTCGTGAAGGGGTTCCGCCCGGTCCGCGTCGATGCCGTGAACGACGCGCCGGTGCAGCGATGGTACTTCCAGACCTCGTACCCGTACTGGGGAATCCAGCAGAGAGTGCAGGCCCGGGCTGTCGAGTTCGGTGGTGTGCCGATTGGCATCAACCGGGCGCTAGCTGAGCTGCTCCGCGGTTACCAGCTCACCGTCGGGTACACTCCTGGCCCGCTGCTTGGCTTGGGCCTGGTGGCTGGACTGCTTGGCGGGTTCGGGATTGGCAACGCCCGCCGGTCGGGGATCCGCGCTGCCAGTCTGCTGGTGTCCGGGCTCGGCGTCACTGTGCTGATGACTGCGGCGGCCTTCGAGTTCTCGTGGCGCTACCAGCTGCCCGGATTGGTGTTGCTGCCGATGGCGGGGGCGTTGGGAGTCACCGCCATCACCGGACCGCTGCGCAGGCCGGGCCCACGGCGGAAGCTGAATCCTCCGATGCAGCCGTACCCCGACCCGGTAGACACCGCCACGGTGAGTGAATTCATCCGGCTCGAGGGCGAGGTACGTTTCGCCCCGGTGGTGCTGATCATTGCGGCCTATAACGAGGAGGACTGCATCGGCGCGGTGCTTACCGCCGTCCCTCCGATGAGCTGCGGTGTGCCAGTGGACACCTTGGTGATCGTCGACGGGTGCACCGACGGTACCGCAGAGGTAGTCCGCCGGCACGGCGCCCGGGTCTGTGAGCTGTCGACCAACCGGGGCCAGGGTGCGGCGCTGCGGCTGGGTTATGCGCTGGCCCGCCGCGGTGGCGCCCGTTACATCGTCACCACCGATGCTGACGGTCAGTACGACATGGCCGAGTTGCCGCTGTTGCTGCAGCCTTTGATCGATGACGAGGCCGACTTCGTCACCGGCTCGCGGGCCCTGGGCCGGCGGGAGACCTCCGACCCGGTGCGGCACCTGGGGGTGCACGTGTTCGCGGCGTTGGCCAGTGCGCTGACCCGGCAGCGGCTGACCGACACCTCGTTCGGCTTTCGCGCCATGAAAGCTGAGTTGACCGGGGTCGTCACGCTGTCGCAGGCCCAGTACCAAGCTTCCGAGTTGCTGCTCGGGGTGATCTCGCACGGCTATCGGGTGCTGGAGCAACCCATGACGATGCTGGGTCGCACCGCGGGCAAGTCCAAGAAAGGCAACAATGTCCTGTACGGGATGCGCTACGCCCGGGTGCTGGTGGGCACCTGGTCGCGGGAATTTTGGGCACGGCGCCGACGGGCAGCTCGGCTGTTCGCACAACCGAACACCAACCGATCCAGCAAGGCGAACTTGAGCACGAAGAGCGGGAGGTAGCTGATGGTGAAGGCGACCGCAAGGACGGCGGTGCGCACCGCGTGGTCGTCGATGGTGCCGCCGAGGCACCGATCGACACCGGTGGTGATGCCGGTCGCCACCAGGCCGCTGAATGTGATCACCGCCAGGTAGGGCAGCAGCTCGCAGCGTATCCTGACTGGGCCGGAGCGCCGCCACGTCCAAAACCGGTGGATGAGGAAATTCGGTACCGCTCCGGCCAGGAACGCCGCCCCCCCGGACACCGAGGCTGAGGTTTCGAGAACGCCGAACAGGAGCACAAACGTCAGCTGGCTGCACGCCGTGGACACAACCGTGCCCGCAGCGAACCTGGTGAACAACCTTGCCAGTCGGGACTGGGCCACTCGGGACTGGGCCACTCGGGATTGGGCGAGCTGTCGGAGCACGGCGTCATCCTCGCAGACAGGATCGGCGTCGTGCGGCGGCGTCGAGCTGGCCGCTGTTGGTGCTTGCCGGGGTCATCTGATAGGCAAACGCATCCACTCAGCCTGGCGGGAGGCAACATGGTGCGGGTTCTCGTTCTCGGTGGTGACGGCTACCTGGGCTGGCCGACTGCGCTGCACCTCTCGGATCGGGGCCACGACGTCGCCGTGCTGGACAACTTCGCCCGGCGCTCCTACGACGATGAGTTGGGGCTGCAAAGCCTGGTGCCTATCGAGCCGCTGCGCCACCGGGTGCGAGCCTGGCGTGAGGTCTCCGGTCGGCAACTCGAGCTCTTCGTTGGTGACTTGTGCGACGCCGAGTTCATCCTCGACGTCGTGCGCCGGTTCCGGCCCGGCGCGATCGTGCACTACGCCGAGCAGCGCTCCGCCCCATACTCGATGATCGACCGTAGGCACGCGGTGTACACCCAGTCGAACAACGTCACCGGCACCCTGAACGTGATGTTCGCGATCGCCGAGGTGGACCGCGATATTCATCTGGTCAAGCTCGGCACCATGGGGGAGTACGGCACCCCGAACATCGACATCGAGGAGGGCTGGCTCACCGTCGAGCACAACGGCCGCACCGACCGGATGCTCTTTCCCAAGAAGCCGGGTTCCTTCTACCACCTCTCTAAGGTGCATGACAGCCACAACATCGAGTTCGGTTGCCGGAACTGGGGATTGCGGGCAACCGACCTCAACCAGGGCGTGGTCTACGGCCAGCAGACTGATCAGACCGCGCAAGATCCCCGGCTCGCCACCCGGTTCGACTATGACGCGATCTTCGGCACAGTGCTCAACCGATTCGTCATTCAGGCGGTGCTCGGGCACCCGCTGACCGTCTACGGGGCGGGCGGGCAGACCCGAGGTATCATCGACATCCGGGACACCGTTGAGTGCATCCGGCTGGCGTGCGAGAACCCGGCCGACATTGGCGAATTCCGGGTATTCAATCAGATTACCGAGACGATGACGGTCGCCGATATCGCCAAGACCGTCTCGGCCAGTTTTCCGGGGAACGTCCAGATCGAGTACCTGGACAATCCCCGGGTGGAGCTCGATGAGCATTACTACAACGTGGTTCACACCGGCCTGGTCGATCTGGGCTTGCAGCCGCACCTGCTGTCCGACACGCTGATCGATTCGCTGTTCGGCATCGTCGAGCAACACGTCGCCCGCGTCGACCTGTCGGCCATGCGCCCCACCGTAAACTGGCGCTCCACCACCAGCCTTTCCCGATATGGCGGCATATCGGGGCTGTTGTAACCCCGATATGCCGCCATATCGGGATGATCAGCGGGCGCGTGCGGCAGGGCGATACGGGCGGCCCACCACCACGCTGTGCGGGTTGGCGTGGCCGCCGGATGGTGACGAACGCCGGCGTCTCCAGTCTGGGCGGACAGTGGGGAGGTGCCGCTGCGCCAACGAGGGGCGAAGCGGGCCAGCTGACGGCTCACTAGGAGCCGTTCTTACCGACCCTGGGTCGGCTAGCGGGGGCACGTGCGCTACTGTTAACCGTGAGTGATCGTGACTAACCTCCTGAACGGGCATCTCACGGAGGAGGACCGAGCCGCTGTTGGGCGACCAGTGTCCGCATCCTTTCGACTGTTCTGGCAGGCAGGGTTCTAGATAATCGGTTGCGCGCAGCACAGGTACCTAGGCAGGCTGGGTGCCTGCCAGTACCCTCTGCCTTCGCCACAATGAGCCCGAGCACACCTGAGAATGGAGTTCTCCCTAATGTCGGAGCTGACTTCCACCACCGTACTTCCTCCGCTACCGAGTATACCTGATATACTTACCAATCTTCGCCCGGGCCTCTCACTCCTCGGCACCGCTGATACGCTGGGACCGCTCGCCGACCTCGCTGGTACATGGGTCGGAAGCGGGTTTACTCTGATCTCGCTGCCAGACTTCGACTCCAGGCCGCCGAGCACGGGGCCGAAACCGTTTCGCCTGAAGCTCAATTCCACGGTTGAGATTCTGGAATTTGACCCGATCGGTGCTGAGGTTCCTAACCGCGGATCCACCATCCCTAACAGCTCCGCTGGGCAGCCTGACATCAACATCTTCGGGTTGAGGTATCTGCAGCGGATCGCCGATTCGGTGACGCGCCAGCCGCTGCACATCGAGCCGGGCCTTTGGCTCAGGGTGCCAAAAACAGACGTGCCTGCTTTGCCTGAGACTGTGGTCCGCCAGGGGACGATCCCCCACGGTAACTCGCTGCTGGCACTGGGTGTTGCGCCGCCGCCACTGCCGCTGCCCGGGGGTCCCCAGATCGGCGTTGTCGACTCGACGCCCGTCAAGAACCCTCCCGACTCTACTCCTTTCGGGCCTCATTATCTGGATCCCTTTATTAGCCCCCCGTTGCCTCCGGGCTTCAAGCTGCCTTTTGTCAAAGATCCGAACCTGGCCCTCAAAGAAGCGATCCAGGGGCAGAGTATTGTGAAGACGGTAACGCTGTCAATTTCTACGGCTGCCCCTGTGAGGGGCCCTGCGACTCAGGTAGGCGGCATTGTAAATATGCCGTTCGATATCAGCAATGCCAATGCGACGAGGCTCGACGCGGTTTTCTGGATCGAGACCGTCCAGAACCCGGACGGCAGCACGTTCTTGCAGCTGCAATACACACAGACCGTCATCCTGAATTTCCTTGCAATTGACTGGCCGCACATCTCAGTGGCAACGCTGACCAAGCAGTAGCCGCCTCGGAGCGTCGTTGTGGCGGGTGGGGTGTGACAGTTCGGCCGGGACCCCACCTCTCCCTCGGGCTTGACGGTGCTACTGATGTTCCTGCGGGTACCTGTTGCTGATCGGTAAGAGGCGCATGCCGTGCCCTGTCTAGAGTTTGTGGCCTTCCAGAGCTGGAAATGATCAAGATGGGGACGGTGTGCGCACAACGAGGACATGGTGGTGGTTGCTTGGGGTCGAGCACATACGGTGATCGAGCCAGCGGATCACCACGGCGGCTCACGGTCGGGACGAGCAGCAGCCCTGGTCGGCGCGATTCATGCAGAACAGTGGCGAGCGACTTCAATGCGCGTTGCTTGCCGTTGTTGGTCGTGCTCCTGCTTGGCTACCGCTATCTCGTAGAAGCTCGTAGAAGCCCCCAGGGTCGGGACGACGAACTACCCCAGCACGCGGTTGGGAAGCGACTCGCATTGCCGAGTGGAGGAAATGGGTGGAGAGGAGCGAGGCGCTATGGCAGGCAGACACCGTTTCCGCGGGGGCTATGAGACGCGGGGGCTATGAGAGGAGTCGCTCATAGACCTGCACGGTGCGGTCGGCGACTGCCGACCAGGAGAACTCGGTGATGGCACGCTTGCGCCCGGCCTGGCCCATTGCCGCTACCCGGTCCGGATCGGCCAGCAGTTCGTTGACGTGGTGCGCCAGCCCCCGCTGGAACCCCTCCGGGTCCTGCTCGTCGTAGGGCACCAGCAAACCGGTAACGCCATCGTCGACGACTTCCGGGATTCCCCCGACGGCGGAAGCGACTACTGCGGTACCGCAGGCCATCGCCTCGAGATTGACGATTCCCAACGGTTCATAAACCGACGGGCAGGCGAACACAGTGGCCGCCGACAGCACCTGCCGGACATCCTCGATGGGCAGCATGTCCGGCACCCAGATCACCCCGGGGCGGGCCGCGGACAGCTCCGCCACGGCGGCGCGGGCCTCGGTCTCGATCTCCACGGTGTCCGGTGCGCCCGCGCACAGCAGCAACTGGGCACCGCGGTCTATGTGGTGGGCCGCCGCCAGCAGGTGCCCGACACCCTTCTGCCGGGTGATCCGCCCCACGAACGCGACGATCGGCCGCGTCGGGTTGGCCCCGAGTCGGCGAACCGCATCGGTCTCCTGGACCGGACGGTAGGTGTTGGCGTCGATGCCGTTACGTACTACGTGCACCCGCTCCGGGTGTACAGCCGGGTAGCAGTCCAACACGTCGGCGCGCATGCCATCGCTGACCGCGATGATCGCGTCGGCGTGTTCATAGGCGGTGCGCTCCACCCACGAGGACACCCGGTAGCCACCGCCGAGTTGCTCGGCCTTCCATGGCCTGCGAGGCTCCAACGAGTGCGCGGTGACGACGTGCGGCACGCCGTGCAGGGTCCGGGCCAGGTGGCCCGCCATGTTGGCATACCAGGTATGCGAGTGCACGAGGTCCACGTCACCCAGTGCGTCGGCCATCGCCAGGTCTACCGACAAGGTCTGCAGGGCCGGATTCGCGTTGGCCAGTCCCGGTGCGACGCCGTGAGCGTGCGCTTTCGGGCGGGGGGCCCCGAAGCAATGCACCTCGATTTCACACTGCGCCCGCAGCTCGGGCACCAGGTGGCTGACGTGCACTCCGGCGCCGCCATACACCTCGGGCGGGTACTCCCGGGTCAGAACTCCGATACGCACGCTACGTCACGCTAGCGCGCCCACGAGCTGCGCTGGCAGTCAGACCACCGCGAGCACCGGTCACCGGTAGCACTCCCACCAGGGCTAACCGGTGAACATTCGATGAGCGGGGGCGGGCCTCACGTGGCTCTACAGTGCAACCGGCGCTAGGGTGACCTATCGTGAAGGGACAGCCGCATGTGCTAGGCATAGTCCTTGCCGGCGGTGAGGGAAAGCGGTTGTGGCCGTTGACGGCGGACCGGGCCAAGCCGGCCGTGCCGTTTGGTGGCAACTATCGATTGATCGACTTCGTACTCTCCAATTTGGTCAACGCCGGTTACATTCGGATCTGTGTGCTCACCCAGTACAAGTCACACTCGTTGGATCGGCACATCACCACGGCATGGCGGCTGTCGTCGATGCTGGGGCAGTACATCACCCCAGTGCCTGCCCAGCAGCGGCTCGGCCCGCGGTGGTACACCGGCAGCGCGGACGCGATCTTCCAGTCGCTCAACCTGGTGTACGATGAGGCGCCGGAATACATCGTCGTCTTCGGTGCCGATCACGTGTACCGGATGGACCCCTCGCAGATGGTGGAGCAGCACATCGCCACCGGCGCGGGCGTGACCGTCGCCGGAATCCGAGTCCCGCGCGAGCAGGCCAGCGCCTTCGGGTGTATCGGTGCTGACGAATCCGGGCGGATTACCGAGTTTCTGGAGAAGCCGGTGGTACCGCCGGGCACGCCGGACGATCCTAACGTCGCCTTCGCCTCAATGGGGAACTACGTGTTCACCACCAAATTGTTGGTGTCTGCGCTGCGCGCTGACGGCGCTAACCAGGATTCCGACCATGACATGGGCGGCGACGTGATCCCGATGCTGGTGGATGTCGGGGAAGCGGCGGTTTATGACTTCGCTGACAATGTGGTGCCCGGCGCCACCGACCGCGACTGCGGCTACTGGCGTGATGTCGGCACGCTGGACACCTACTACGAATCGCACATGGACCTCGTGTCGGTGCATCCGGTGTTCAACCTGTACAACCAGGCGTGGCCGATTCGCACCGCGATGCCCCCGCTGCCGCCCGCGAAGTTTGTTCAGGGTGGCACGGCCCAGGAGTCGATCGTGGGGGCGGGTTCCATCGTCTCAGCCGCGCAGGTGAGCCACTCGGTGCTGTCGAGCGACGTGGTGGTTGAGGCCGGTGCTCACATCGAGGGCAGCGTGCTGATGCCCGGCGTGCGAGTGGGGAAGGGAGCCGTGGTGCGCCGGGCGATTCTGGACAAGAACGTGGTGATTCCCGATGGTGCCCAGGTCGGCGTCGATCCCGGCCTGGACCGGGAGCGCTACACGGTTAGCGGTGGCAATGTCGTGGTGTTGGGCAAAGGAGCCCACGCGGAGTAAGTCGGTGGGCTAGCGTGAGGCGGTGCGAACCGTGCCCTGGTGGGCTGTGCTGTCCTCGGCCTGTGCTCCGGTGCTGCTGATCGGTGGTTGGCAACTCGCCGCCGCCCGGCAGCCGGATGGTTTCGACCCGGTGAGGCAGACGATCAGTGCGCTGGCCGCCCGCGGCGCCACTAAACCCTGGATCATGACGACGGCCCTTGCGGGGGTCGGTGTGTGCCACATGACCACGGCGGCGGGGCTAGCGTCGGCGGCCGTCCCAGGTCGGGCGCTGCTCGCCGCTGGGGGGGCCGCCACCGTCTCGTTGGCCGCATTGCCGCTACCGATCACTGGCGATTCGTCGGCGCACGTCGCTGCCGCCTCGATCGCCCTCCCTGCGCTGTCGTTGTGGCCCGCGTTGGCGGCGCGGCGCGGCGCTAGGCCCGGGCCTGCCGTCTGGCTGCCCGCCGCCGCGGGACTGCTCGGGCTGCTCAGCTGGTTTATGATCGGCTACTTCAGCGAGGGTCCGCGGATCGGGCTGTCCGAGCGGGTACTCGCCGGGGCCCAGGCGCTGTGGCCGCTCGCGGCCGTGCTGCTGGCGCGCCGCCGCTGAGCCTCCCAGATGTGGTCCACACGGTGTGGTCCCATCGGGGCGCAGACTTCCGCGGTGGGAGAGGAACTGATGGCGGTGGGAGAGGAACTGATGACAGTCCCAGACGGGACAGAACCAGACGGGGTGTCCGACCGGCAGCCGACCAGATCTCTCACCGAGGCGATCGTCGGCTACTACGACGAAACCTGGCTCGACTATCGAATGCTGTGGCTTAACCCGGACAACCTGGCAGTCCACTTCGGCTACACCGATGACAGCACTCGCGGTCATGCCGATGCGCTGAAGAACATGAATCGGGTACTGGCGGACCGGGTGCAGATCCAGCCCGGCGAGCGGGTCCTGGATGCGGGCTGTGGGGTCGGTGGCAGCAGCCTGTGGCTGGCCACTGAGCGCAGCGCCCGAGTTGTCGGGATCACGTTGGCTGCCAGGCAGGTCGCGATGGCGCGGGGTCACGCCGCCCGGCGAGGGCTGACCGACCGCGTGTACTTCGACGTGGCCGACTTCACTGCGACGTCCTTTCCGGACGCGAGTTTCGACATCGTGTGGTCGGTGGAGAGCCTGTGCCACGCACCCCGCAAGGCAGCCTTCTATCAGGAGGCTGCTCGGCTGCTGCGCCCCGGTGGACGGGTGGTCGTCGCCGACTTCATCCGCACCGCTCGCCCGTTGGACCCGACCGGCGAACAACTGCTGCGCGAGTGGCTCGACGGCTGGGCGGTGCCTGAGATCGACACGTCCGCCGAACATCTGGGATACCTGGTTGCCGCCGGATTCACCGATGCCCGACTCGACGACGTGACCGTGCACACCCGCCCCTCACTACGTCGGTTGTACCGCATGGCGTACTGGACTTATCCGCTGGCCGTGCTCGCTCGCATCACAGGAATTCGCTCGGAAGTCCAGCACGGCAATGTGATCGGCTCGATACGCCAGTACCAGGCGCTCCGCCACGGCGCGTGGTTCTACAGCATCCTCTCGGCCACACTGCCGCGGAGGTAGTCCCGCTGTAACGTCACGACGTGCGCAGCGCGAGCAGGAGTCCGTCGCCTAGCGGGAGCATCAGCGGGATGAGCGTCTCGTCGTCGCGCACCATGGTGCCGACCTCACGCAGGGCAGCGGTACCCGGGTCCATTACGGTCGGATCGGCCACCTTGCCACCCCACAAGGCGTTGTCGAAAGCGATCACCCCACCGGGGCGCAACAATCGCCCGCCGGTCTCCAGATAGCGCGGGTACTCGGGCTTCGCGGCGTCGACGAATACCAAGTCGTAGCCGCCGTCGGTGAGCCGGGGCAGGACGTCCAAGGCGTGCCCCATGATCAGCCGGTAGCGAGACGGGGGAAACCCGGCTTCGGTGAACGCCTGCCGGGCGGCGCACTGGTGCTCGGGTTCGACGTCGATGGAGGTGAGCACCCCGTCGGCGGCCATCCCACGCAGCAGCCACAGCCCGCTGGTGCCCGCGCCGGTACCGATCTCCACCACGGCACGGGCGGCGAGCGCGCTAGCCAGGAACCGCAGCGCGGCACCGCCACTCGGTCCGATTGGGGTGCAGCCCAACTCCTGCCCGCGTTCGCGCGCCGCAGCCAGTTTCTCGTCCTCAGTGACGAAGCTCTCCACGTACTCGTGCACGGCATTGCCGCAGGGGCCAGGCCTCCCTGCGCTGCCGGTCGACCTCACGCGGCCCAGTGTAGCGCCGCTGTCTGGGCCGTCTGGGCGACGCCGCGCCGGGTCAGTGGAATTTCGGTGGCTCTTCCCCCGGCCCACTCTTAGGATCTTCTTAGCCGGCCCTTACCCAGGGCACACGCTGGCCCGCCATCATGGGAACGGGATCCGGTGGAGGTTGCTGGCAAGGTCTTCGGGCAGGGAACCTGCGTGGAAACATTGACAGCCATCCCGGCGTTGCACCACCTATCCGTGTCCCTGTAACTGACGCTCTGTCATCAACCCGAAAGTGGGAAACCCAGCCGATGGCCACCCAGATCCGCTTTCGCGATCCTGCTCCCGGGCCGGCGATCTCCCTGGTCCGGGCTGACGACGAGGCGGCTCGGGCAGCCGAGGCATGGATCCCACCCCCATGGGACCAGGTGGTGCGCGAGCACGCCGACCGGGTCTACCGGTTGGCTTACCGCCTTTCCGGCAATCCACACGATGCTGAGGACCTTACCCAGGAGACATTCATTCGGGTGTTCCGCAGCCTAGGGTCCTACAAGCCCGGCACGTTCGAGGGCTGGCTGCATCGGATCACCACCAACCTGTTCCTGGACATGGTGCGTCGACGTTCCCGGCTTCGGATGGAGGGTTTACCCGAGGACACCGACCGGCTCGTCGGCGGTGGGCCGAGCCCGGAGCAGGTCTACGCCGCGACTCATCTCGATCCGGATCTGCAGGAGGCATTGGACGACCTCGCACCAGAATTCCGGGCAGCTGTCGTACTCTGTGACGTAGAGGGTCTTTCCTACGAGGAGATCGGTGCCACGCTCGGGGTCAAGCTCGGGACGGTTCGCAGCCGGATCCACCGCGGTAGGCAGGCGCTCAAGGCGGCGCTCGAACGGCGGCGCGCCCTGGCTGGGTAAGGAGGCTGGATGACGGACCTGCGCGGTCGCGGCTTCTTCGACTTGGTAGCCGGCCTCAACGCAGGGCAGCACTTGGCTGTGGACGCCGTGGTGGCCTTCGTCGACGGAGAGCTCGGCCCGGTTGCTCGGGACCGTGCCGCCGCGCACCTCACCGTGTGTCAGTCCTGTGCCGCGGAGGTCGCCGCGCAATGCCAGGCCCGCAGTGTGGTTCGTTCGGCGCAGTGCCCGTCGGCTCCCGCCGACTTGCTGGCCGCGCTGCGCGACATTCCGCACACCGCTGGTCTGCCTGACGCTCCAGCCGGGCTGGCGGTGACTGCTGAGGGCATCCTCGTCGAGGTCACCGACCCGGGCCGGGCCTGGGCCGGATCACTGGGTTCAAGCCGGCGTTGGAGTGCCGGCCCCTCGGTCCTCGGTCGGTGGATCGGGCGATAACAGCGCTACGCACATTTCACCAGGGTGCGGACAGACTGGGTTACCGCTAGTGCACAGTCCCCCGGGAGACCATGGCCACGCCGCAGGATCACGACTCCGACCGGCCCTTCGCGACGGAAGGGCATTCGGGGCCGCCGAAGTTCGTTCCGAGACCGGCGCAGCGGCCCGCAGTTGATCCAGCCATGGCACAAGCGTTCGGCCGGCCACCTGGAGTGTCCGGAGCTTTTGCCGATCAGCCTGGTGACAGCGATCTGGTTGCCGGCTCAGCCGGCGGTGGCCTGGTTGCCGGCTCAACCGGCGGTAGGCGAGGGTGGATCGCCGCGCCGCCGCCCCCGGAGGCATTGGCAGCAGCGTTCGGTAGGCCGTCGGGATCCGCTGAGCGACTGCAACGTCCACCCGAGCGCAGCGGCGTGCAGCCCTCGGGAGAGTTGGAGCGGGAGAACGACCTCTGGCCACACGGTGCCGGACGCGACCCGTGGCGTGATCCCTGGGCGATAGCCGTGCTGGGCGCCCCCGCGGTGGCGCAACGCCCTTCCGACGCCGATGAACCGCCGCCAGGAGCCCGGCTGAGCCTGGCGGAAGTGCTGTTCGGTCGTCGAGTGAGCAACCGGGCTCTCGCCCTCCTGGCGGCGGTGGCGTTGTTGATTGGCGCAGTCGGCGGACTCGTGGGCCGGCTCACCGCGGATGGCGGCGCTCTGCTCACTGATCCGGGCGTCACGCTGGCGCAGGTGCAGCCGGTGATCGATCGGGCGGCGGGCTCGGTGGCGGCGGTAGCCGGTCGGGTGTTACCCGCAGTGGTGTCCTTGGAGTTCCGGGTCGGCGATCAGGGCGGGTTTGGCTCCGGTGTGGTGATTGACGGTCACGGCTATCTGTTGACCAATAACCACGTCGTTGCCCCTGCCGCGAACATCCCGCAGGCCACCCTGGAAGCGGTGTTCAGTGACGGGACCCGGTTGCCAGCGCGGATCGTGGGCCGGGATCCTAAGACCGACCTCGCGGTGGTCAAGGTGAAGGTCGCCAACCCAACGGTGGCGCAGCTGGGCCGTTCATCGACGCTGAAGCCGGGCGACCCGGTCATCGCTATCGGCTCTCCACTCGGTCTCGCCGGTACGGTGACCAGCGGCATCGTCAGCGCAGTGAACCGACCGGTGCGGCTGGAGGGAGATGGTGGTTACGGCAATGCGGTGATCGACGCGATCCAGACCGACGCGGCGATCAATCCCGGCAACTCCGGCGGAGCGCTGGTGGATACCGCCGGAGCGGTGGTGGGCATCAACACCGCAATCCGTACTCTGGGCACCAACGAAGGGGGCACCAGCGAAGGTGGGGGCTCCATCGGCCTCGGCTTTGCCATCCCGATTGACACGGCCAGGACGATCGCGCAGGAACTGATCCGCACCGGGCACTATCAGCACGCCGAGTTGGGTGTCAACGCCGCGTCGGTGACCGACGGCCGCACCGATGGTGCTCGAGTGCAGAACGTGCAGCAGGGCAGCGCCGCCGCCGAGGCCGGCATCCTGGAAAACGATGTGATCACCAAGGTCGGCAACCGGGCCGTTGGTAGCGCCGACGCGCTGACCGTCGCGATTCACGAGCGGGCCATCGGCGAACGGGTGCCGATTTCACTGGTTCGTGATGGGCGGCCGCTGGTGGTGACCGTCACGCTCAAGTCTGACTGATCGAGCGCCTATCGCCGCGGGGACCACTCGCAGGCCGTGGTAGCTTCCCGGGGCGTCGGCGAGGGCTGGGCGGGAGAGAGTTCTGGGGACGTTGACGACGACGCGCGCACGATCGGTGCCCGGCTGCGTTTGATCCCAGACGTGTCGGGAGCAAGCATGGTGGCCCTCGGCGTCGGGCGTAATCTTCCCGGCTTGTGAGGCTGCAGGACCTCGTCTACGCCGTCTACGAGCACCGGCTGGCCCGCCAACTCGGCACGGCTAATCGTCCCCGTCATGTCGCGGTGATCATGGACGGCAATCGACGCTGGGCCAAGGAGGCCGGATTCGCCGACGTCAGTGATGGTCACCGGGTGGGTGCCGCCAAGCTGGTCGAGCTGCTTGGCTGGTGCCGGGAAAGCGGTGTCGAGATCGCGACGTTCTGGCTCTTGTCTCCGGATAACCTGCGCAATCGGCCGCCGGACCAGCTGGAGCCCTTGCTGAAGATCATCGCCGATGTCGTCGACGAGCTGTGCGCACCGGACACGCCCTGGCGAGTGCGGGTCGTCGGTGCGCTCGACCTGCTGCCGCCGGAGATGGCGCAGCGGCTGACCAGCGCGGCGGCTCGGACCCGGGATCGGCCAGGGCTGGCGGTCAATGTCGCGGTGGGCTACGGCGGCCGCCAGGAGATCGCCGATGCGTTGCGTAAACTGCTGCTCAAGCATGCCGAGGCCGGCACCACCATGGAGGAACTCGCTGAGGTGCTCGACGTCGAGCAGATCGCCGAGCACCTCTATACTTCTGGTCAGCCCGATCCTGACCTGGTCATCCGTACCTCGGGGGAGCAGCGGCTGTCAGGTTTCCTGCTCTGGCAGTCGGCGCACTCAGAATTCTGGTTCTGCGACGCTTATTGGCCGGCCTTCCGGAAGGTGGATTTCCTGCGCGCGCTGCGGGACTACGCCGCCCGGCACCGCCGGTTCGGCTCGTAAGCTGTGAGTGGGTGATAACTCGCATTGCCACTCACGCGATACTTCCGGCCGTGGCTATCCTTGATCCGGTCCGCGAGTACCTGCTCCTGGGCCTGCGGTTCGACCGGCTCATCGAGGGTTTCGTTGACGCCTACACCGGCGATCCGGTGCTGCGTCGCCAGGTGGACAACGAGCCTCGGCCGGATCCGGCGGCGCTGGCCCGCCGGGCGGCTCAGTTACGAGCTGAGTTACCGGCCGCCGGATTGCCCGAGCCGCGGGCCCGTTTCCTGGATGCTCAGCTGACCGCCCTGGAGTGCAGTGGGCGCGTGTTAGCTGGTCAGCAGGTTGGGTTCGTGGCGGAGGTGGCGGCATACTTCGACGTCGTCATCGAACCGGGTGATCCCGAAATCTACCGCCAGGTCCATGCCCAGATAGACCGGCTGCTGCCCGGTACCGATCCACTGGCCGAGCGGTTGGCCGCGTACCGAACTCGCGACGAGATCGCGCCGGAGTGGCTGGAAGACGCCGTGCAGGCGCTGTCCAGTGCGCTGCGGGATCGGGTACGTGCCCGCTTTGGGCTGCCTCCCGAGGAGACCGTGCGATACGAGGTGGTCACCGACAAGCCGTGGAGCGGGTTCAACTACTACCTCGGTGACTTTCGCTCGCGGGTGGCGATCAACGCGGATCTTGGGCACCGGATGGCCAACCTGCCGCACCTGGTCGCGCACGAGGCCTACCCAGGGCACCACACCGAACACTGCCGCAAGGAGGCCGGCCTGGTGCGGACGGAACATCACGCCGAGCAGACGATCTTCCTGGTGAATACCCCCCAGTGCCTCATGGCCGAGGGGCTGGCCGACCTCGGGCTGCAGGCCGCAGTCGGTCCCGGGTGGGGGCCGTGGGCTGCGGAGATCCTCGGTGATCTGGGACTGCGGATGGACGGTGAACTCGCCGAGCGTCTCGAAGCGGCTGCGGCGGGTCTGCTCGGTGTCCGCCAGGACGCCGCGCTCATGCTGCACGATCAGGGCGTCGACTCGGCGGACGTGCTCGCCTACCTGCAACGATGGCTGCTGGTCCCCGAAGCGCGGGCCAGGCAGATGGTGCGATTTCTCGCCGACCCGCTATGGCGTGCTTACACCACCACGTACGTGGAGGGCTACCGGCTGCTGCGCACCTGGCTGGAGGCCCGCCCGCTGGCGCAGCCACTGAGCCTGCGCTACCTGCGGTTACTCGACGAGCCGCTCATCCCGTCAGTGGTACGCGCCGAACTGGCCCAGAAGGGCTCGTGAGTGCGTAACAGTGTTCGGACACTGTTACGCACTCACGAGCTTTTCAGGGACGGCCACACACCGGTACCGTGCGGTGGCAGCGGGATGTGCTGGACGCGTCTCGCCACGGGAGGCCCTGGTCGTGGCTTTTGTCGAGCGGGCGGGTAAACCGCCCACGGCGAGCACGGGAGGGTCGGCACCCGGCCCTCGTGGTCGGTCCCGCTGAGCCCCGACCGGGGCACTGCGGTAGCGATCAGCCAGAGGCCGGCCGGCCCACCGAGTAGCGAGCGCGGGTGCCGCGCACGCCAGGGAGCTGCCGTGATCGCTTCTCGCTCGCCACACTCCACCGCCCCGGGTTTGCGCACTTACGTCCTGGACACGTCGGTCCTGCTGTCCGACCCCCGGGCCCTGCTCCGATTCGATGAGCACGACGTGGTGCTCCCGCTCGTGGTCATCGGGGAACTGGAGGGCAAGCGGCATCACGCGGAACTGGGCTGGTTCGCCCGAGAAGCGCTGCGCCTGCTGGACGATCTGCGGGTTGCCCACGGTCGGCTGGATGCGCCGGTCCCGATCGGGGAGCTGGGCGGCACCCTGCGCGTCGAGCTGAACCACTGTGATCCGTCGGTGCTGCCTGCCGGGTTCCGTACTGACACCAACGACTCCCGGATTCTGGCCTGTGCGCTGAACCTGGTCGCCGACGGTGGCAACGTCACGCTGGTCACCAAGGACATGCCACTGCGGGTCAAGGCAGGCGCAGTCGGGTTGGCCGCCGACGAGTACCGCGCGCAGGACGTGGTGCCCTCGGGGTGGACCGGGATGAGCGAGGTCGAGGTCGGGCCTTCGGTGCTGGAGGAGCTTTACAAGGAGGGGAGTGCCGATCTCACCGAACACCCGGAGGTCGCTGGTCTGCCCTGCCACACCGGCTTGCGGCTGCTCGCGGGAACGGCGACCGCGCTGGGCCGGATCACCGCAGACAAGCGCGCCCGGCTGGTTCGCGGGGACCGCGAGGCGTTTGGCCTGCGCGGCCGCTCGGCTGAACAGCGCATCGCCCTAGATCTGCTGCTCGATCCGGGGGTGGGCATCGTGTCACTTGGCGGCCGGGCCGGGACCGGCAAGTCGGCGCTCGCGTTGTGCGCGGGTCTGGAGACCGTGATGGAGCGTGGCGCGCATCGGCGGGTCATTGTCTTCCGGCCGCTCTATGCCGTGGGCGGCCAGGAGCTGGGCTATCTGCCGGGCAGTGAGAGCGAGAAGATGCAGCCCTGGGCGCAGGCAGTGTTCGACACCCTCGGTGCGATCGCCTCCCCGGAGGTCATCGAGGAGGTGATCGACCGTGGGATGCTCGAGGTGATGCCGTTGACCCACATCCGGGGTCGGTCGCTGCATGACAGCTTCGTGATTGTCGACGAGGCGCAATCCCTGGAGCGCAATGTGCTGCTCACGGTGCTGTCCCGGCTGGGCACAGGATCCCGAGTCGTGCTCACCCACGACGTTGCGCAGCGAGACAACCTGCGGGTGGGCCGGCATGACGGGGTGGCCGCGGTGATCGAAAAGCTGAAGGGACACCCGCTGTTCGCCCACGTCACCCTCACCCGGTCGGAGCGTTCGCCGATTGCAGCGCTGGTCACCGAGATGCTGGAGGGTTACGCGCACTGAGTGGCTTGGCCGCTCTTCATGAGCTACCAACCCGCATACGGGGTGCTGTGAAGAGCGGCCAACCTGATACCCCTCGTGGGCCCGGACGACACCAGAGCCACGCCCCGAAGGGGATGGGAGAAAACATCGAGAGCGTCCAGCACCTGCTGGAAGCAGCGGGCCGCTTTCTCATAGCATCTCTGCAGCCGATGCGCCGTGCCGACCCTGCGCATCGCCGAAGCATCGCTGTGGCGGTCGGCCAATTCACGCAGATAGGTCAGGGCGCCTTCCAGGCGGGGCAAGACCTCGTCGAAGCGGCCGGTTTTGTTGCCAGCATAATTGCTGCCAGCATAATTGTTACCAAAATTGTTTACTGCGCCGATGCGTCCGGTGGCCAGGGTACGACCGGCGTGATCGCCTGCGGCTCCGCACGCCGTGAGGGTCTGTTCGAAGCCTTTGAGCGCCTCATCGAGGCGGTGCTGCAGCCGGTGCAGTTCGCCCAGCCCGCGCAGCGCCCTACCTTCCCGCCCGCCGTTGACCGCTCGCCGAGCGCCAGCGAGCATCAGCTCGCAGACTCTCCGCCAGTCGTCGTAGTATCCACGAACGAGGAAGATTCTGGCCAGGCGTACGCCCAGCGCCCAGCCGAGCTGGTCTGACTCGACCGAGTAAGCCTGGTCGACGGCGCCCATCAGGGCGGCCCATTCGGTCTTGAACCAGCCGAAGGGGTCGGTAACCACGGATCTGACCACCGACTCGTCGGGGCGCCAGCAGGTTCCTCGTTTGAAGGTTCCAGCATAGGCGGAACCGGCCATGGACCGCCCTGCTTCCTCGGCCAGAGCCAGCCAACCCCCGAACGCCCGGTCCAGCGCAGCGAGCCGGTCGGCTTCCGACTCCTGGGCGGCGAGCACTTCCCGAGCGTAGGCGCGTAGCAGGTCATGGAAGCGGTAACGCAACCGTCCCGAAGCATCGGGCCCGGCCACGTCGAGCAGGTGCATATCGACCAGCGTGTCCACCAGCTCCTCAGCCCTGACCTGGGGGATGTCGAGCAGAGCTGCGGCCACCCAGGGGGCGAAGTCGCGGATCTCGAGCAGCCCGAGGAGCCGGAAGGCGCGCCGAGCGATCGCGTCCAGGCTTTCATAGCTCAGCGCGAGGCTGGCCCGCACGTCCAGATCTCCGAGCCGTAGATTGTCGAGGCGGTGGCGCTCGTCGATCAGCTCCGCCTTGAGGCGGGACAACGGCCAGTGCGGTCGGGCGCCCAGCCGCGCTCCCGCGACCCGGACGGCCAACGGGAGGAAACCGCACAGCCGTACGATCTCCCTGGCTGCCGCGGGTTCCGCCGCGACCCGCTGCGGCCCAGCGACTCGTGCCAGCAGCTCGACGGCCTGATCGGGTTCGAAGATGTCCAGATTGACTAGCCGGGCGCTGTTCAGGCCGCCCAGCCGCGTCCGGCTGGTGACCAGCACCGCACAGCCGGGGGTGCCCGGCAGCAGCGGTCGCAGCTGGGCCTCGCACTCGGCATTGTCCAGCAGGATGAGCAGCCGCCGGTCGGCCAGCCGACTGCGATACAAGGCGGCACGTTCCTCGGCGTCGTCGGGGATCGCCATACGGTCCACCCCGAGCGAACGCAGGAACCGGGCCAGCACGTCCGCCGGAGCGAGGGGATGGGCCTGTGCACTACGGAGGTTCACGAACAGCTGCCCGTCGGGGTAATGGGCCCGGAGCCGGTGCGCGGCGTGCAGGGCCAGCGTCGTCTTTCCCACGCCGGCCTTCCCGGTGATCGCGACGAGCACCGTTGCCGACCGATCCGCTGCGGCGGCCAGGTGCTGGACCGTAGCGAGCTGGGCCTTGCGGCCGGTGAAGTCGGTGATGTCGGCGGGTAGCTGCGCCGGAGTGATCGAGGGTGTCGTCGGGGCCTCCAGCATCGGGTCGCCGGTCAGGATGGCGTGCTCCAGCCGCTGCAGCTCGTTTCCGGGCTCCAGCCCGCGCTGCTCGACCAGGGCGCCCCGGGTGTGGTGGTAGACCTTCAGCGCTTCGGCCTGCCGGCCTACCTGGTAGAGCGCGGTCATCAATAGCTCCTGCAGTTGCTCTCGCCTCGGGTGCCGCCCAGCCAGCTCGACAAGTTCGGGAATGATCGCGTTGGCATGACCGCAGGCCAGTTCGGCGGCATACAGCTGGGTAAGGCCGGCTAGCCGGCGCTCAGTCAGCCGGTGGGCCTCGGCGCGCAGCAGCGGCAGATCGGTGATATCGCTGAAGGGGTCCCCGCGCCACAACTGGAGCGCCCCGCGCAGCAGCGCGACAGCGCGTGCCGGCTGCCCTGCATCGGTGCCCTCGGTGAGTGCGGATTCGAATCGCTCGGCGTCGAGTTCGCCAGGGTGCACTTGCAGCAGGTAGCCGCCGTGCTCGAAGCGGATCCGCGCCGGCTCGCCCAGCATCCGACGCAACCGATGCACGTGCCGCTGCAACTTCTTGGCCGCGCGTGGGTCTCGCTGGCCGGCCCACAGCCCGTCGACCAGAACGTCCACCGGTACCGGTGTGTTAGCCCGCGTGAGCAGGACCCCGAGCACCATGCGGGGCATGGGCGCGGAAAGCTGGACGGATTGCTTCCCCTGCCGCACCCGCAGCGGACCGAGTACCTCGAAGTCCATTCGCCGCCCCCCCAGGCTTCGCCACTTCACAGCCAGCTACTTCACAGCCGGTCTGACACTGAGTGTAGCCGTACGATGCCAGCTGGTAATCGAGCTTACGCTCGATCGGTACGCAGGCCCGGCCCGCGCGCGCCTCGGTTCTCTCCGGACCACCCCGCGCGCGCCTGGTGCAGTGGTGGATGACAGCGGCGCGACTCGTAATTTACTGCGGTTTGTCTCCAGAACGCGGGGAAAGGGCCATACTCAGGACGTCGAGGGCCTTGTTGAGCTGATCGGGGGTAAGGGTGCCGTTCTCCAGGTGACCACGTTCGCGCACCACACTGTCAATGGTGCGTCGCTGGAATAGCGCCTGCTTGGCTATCGAGGCCGCCTCCTCATAGCCGAGGTAGCGGTTGAGCGAGGTCACGATCGCGGGAGAGGACTCAGCGTACTCGCGGCAGCGCCGCACGTCGGCCTCAGCGTCCTCGATGACCTTGTCAGCGAGCAGCCGGGCGGTTGCGGCGAGCAGCCGGGCCGACTCCAGCACATTGCGCGCCATCACCGGCATCATCACGTTGAGTTCCAGGTTGCCCTGCGAGCCGGAGAACGCGACGCAGGCATCATTACCGATCACCTGCGCGGCGACCATCATCGTCGCCTCGCAGATCACCGGGTTGACCTTCCCCGGCATGATCGACGAGCCGGGCTGTAGAGCGGGTAACCGCAGCTCGGCCAGCCCGGTGCGGGGTCCGGAACCCAGCCATCGGATGTCATTGGCGATCTTGAAAAGCGACACCGCGACGGTGCGCAGGGCGCCAGAGCACTCCACCAGGCCGTCCCGAGCTGCCTGTGCCTCGATGTGGTCACGGGCTTCGGTGAGCACCTCCAGTCCAGTGGCGGCCCGCAGTTGCGCGACAACGGCGGCACCGAAACCCGCCGGGGCGTTCAGCTCGGTGCCCACCGCGGTGCCCCCGATGGGGAGTTCGCCCAACCGGGGTAGGCAGCTCGCCAGCCGTTCGACGCCGTGCCGAGCCTGCGATGCCCACCCCCCAGCCTCCTGGCCGAGTGTGATCGGCACCGCGTCCATCAGGTGGGTGCGGCCCGCTTTGACTACCTCGGCCCAGTCGCGCGAGCGTCGGGTCAGTGCCGAGGCCAGGTGCGCCAACCCGGGCATCACGTCCTGCACGACGGTCTCGGTAGCGGCGAGGTGGATGGTGGTCGGGAACACGTCGTTGGACGACTGTGATGCGTTGACGTGGTCGTTGGGGTGCACGTCGCAGCCGGCGGCGCGGCTGGCCAGCGTGGCGATCACCTCATTGGCGTTCATGTTCGAGCTGGTGCCCGAGCCGGTCTGGAACACGTCGATGGGGAACTGCGCGTCATGCTCGCCGGCCGCCACCTCGTCGGCGGCCGACGCGATCGCCTCGGCAAGTATCGGGTCGAGCACCCCAAGTTGGGCGTTCACCCGCGCACAGGCGGCCTTGACCAGCCCCAGTGCGCGGATCTGGGAGCGTTCCAGGCCACGCCCGGAGATCGGGAAATTGTCCACGGCGCGCTGCGTCTGGGCGCGGTACAGGGCGTCCACGGGCACGTGTACCGCGCCCATGGTGTCGCGCTCAATCCGGTAGTGATGGGTCATGGGCATGGGAACTGATCGAAGTCCACTGCGGCGTACTGGCGTAGCTTGGTTAGCCGGTGCACGCTGTCGATCATCCGCACGGTGCCGGACTTGGAGCGCATCACGATCGATTGTGTGCGGCATCCACCTGCGTGATAGGTCACCCCGCGTAGCAGTTCCCCATCGGTGATCCCGGTTGCGCAGAAGAACACGTTGTCTCCACAGACCAGGTCCTCAGTGGTGAGGATCCGTTCCAAATCGTGCCCGGCGTCCAGCGCCGCCTGGCGCTCAGCATCATCCCGAGGCCACAGCCGGCCCTGGATTGCGCCCCCCATGCAGCGCAGCGCGGCCGCGCTGATGATCCCCTCCGGAGTGCCGCCGATGCCGATCAGCAGATCCACTCCGGTGTCCGGGCGGGCTGCGGCGATCGCGCCTGCGACATCCCCATCGGTGATGAACGTGATCCGGGCGCCGGCTTCGCGGACCTGGCGCACCAGGTCGTTGTGGCGCGGCCGCTCCAGGATGCACACGGTGATGTCGGAGATGCCCATTCGCTTGGCCCTGGCGACCCGCTTGATGTTCTCCGCCACCGGAGCGGACAGGTCGATGGCCTCAGCCGCCTCCGGCCCGGTGGCGATCTTCTCCATGTAGAACACCGCGGAGGGATCGAACATCGTGCCCCGCTCGGACACGGCGAGCACCGCCAGCGCGTTGGGCATGCCCTTGCTCATCAGCGTGGTGCCGTCGATCGGGTCGACCGCGACATCGCATTCCGGGCCCTGCCCGTTGCCGACCTCCTCGCCGTTGAACAGCATCGGCGCCTCGTCCTTCTCCCCCTCACCGATCACCACAACACCGCGCATCGACACCGAGCCGACCAGCCTGCGCATGGCGTCCACGGCCGCCTGATCACCGCCGTTCTTGTCACCACGGCCGACCCAGCGGCCGGCGGCCATCGCAGCGGCCTCGGTGACCCGCACCAATTCCAGGGCAAGATTGCGGTCCGGTTCCTCCCGCGTCGGGTTCTGCCGCGGAGTCGACAAAGTGCTCATAAGTCCCTCCCGGAATACACGGCGCATCAAGAGACTGCGACTTCCGCAATCCTCCCAGACTCTTATTTTTATTTTGTGAGCGGTTGCGTATCAGGCTGCTGTTCACGAGCGGCGATCACCGACTCGATCCTTTCCCGGGCGCCTGCGAGGTGCTGCTCGCAAGCTGCGGCGAGCTGCTCGCCGCGCTCCCACAGCGCCAGTGAGTCCTCCAAGCTCAGCCCGCCGGCTTCCAGCCTGCGTACTACCTCGGCCAGCTCGTCCCGAGCGGCCTCGTAGCCCAGCGTGGCGGGATCGTCGGCTTCCCGCCTGTTCCCGCTCAGAGCCCTGTTCATACCGTCATCATGAGTCACCGGCCACCACCGCATGCAGGGCCCCATCGGAGAGCCGCACCCGCAGTTGGGTGCCCTCGGGGGCGTCGGCGACCGACCGGAGCACCACTAACTCGGCGCCCGGTGCGGTACCACCACATGAGCCACCCGGTGCGGTAGCACTGAATGAGCCACTGTTGACCCGCTGGACCACGGCGTATCCACGGGCCAGGGTGGCTGCCGGTCCGAGGGTCGTCAAGCGTGCCGCAGTGTGCTCGAGCCCGTCCTGCGCCGCTCGCAGCCCGCCGACCATGGCTCGGTCGGCGCGGGCGCGCAAATCGGTCACGATCTGGCCGCGCTCGACCAGCGGACGCATCGGGTTGGCCAACACCGGGCGAGTTCGCAACGCATCAAGGAGCCGACGCTCCCGGTCCACCCAGCCGTGCAGGGCGCGGCGGCAGCGGTTACGCAGTTGGTGCAGCGCAGCAGTCTCCTCCGCGACATCGGGTACCACGCGCTTGCCGGCGTCGGTCGGGGTGGAGCAGCGCTTGTCCGCAACGTGGTCCACCAGCGGGGTGTCCGGCTCGTGGCCGATGGCCGAGACCACCGGGGTGATGCACCGCGATACTGCGCGGCACAGCGCCTCGTCGGAAAACGGCAACAGGTCCTCCACGCTACCGCCACCTCGGGCCAGCACGATGACGTCCACCGCGGGGTCGGCGTCCAGCACGGTGAGTGCGTCGATGATCTGGCCCACCGCCAGCGGGCCTTGCACCGCCACGTTGTGCACCTGAAAATGCACTGCGGGCCAGCGGGCTGTGGCGTTGCTGAGCACGTCGCGCTCGGCCGCGCTGGCCCGGCCGGTGATCAGCCCGACGCAGCCGGGCAGCAACGGCAGCCGGCGCTTTGCTCGGGGATCGAACAGGCCCTCAGCATCCAGGATCCGTCGGAGCCGTTCGATGCGGGCGAGCAACTCGCCGATACCGACTGCGCGGATCTCGTCGACGCGCAGGCTCAGCGTGCTGCGGCTCAGGTGCAATGACGGCTTGCCGTGCACGACAACTCGGCAGCCATCCACCAGTGGCGGCTGTCTGTCGCGCACCAGGGCGAGCGGGCAGGTCAGGGTCACCGACACGTCGGCCGCTGGATCGCGCAGCGTGAGAAACGCTGTCCCGGTGCCCACCTTGGCGCTGACTTGGGTGATCTGCCCTTCGACCCAGACCGCGCCCAATCGATCGATCCATGCCGCGATCTTGCGGGCGACGGTGCGGACCGGCCAGGGTGCCTCCGGCGTGGTGGCGGGTTCGGTCACGGGGATTCGGTCATGTGGGAGCGGACCGTGGAGATCCGATTGGACAGCAGCGTGACGAACGCAGGCCGATCCTGGTGGAGGTGTTCGTACTCCAGCAGGTTCGCAAGCTGGGGCAGGGACAGCCCCCTCAGCTTGCCCCGTAGCTGGGCTAGCGACAGCTCGTCATACTCGGGCAGCGCCGAGGGGGTCAGGCTGGCTGCTCCGGGTCGTGCGCCGGTGGCGGTGGAGTGCGGGGACGTCAGGGCGTAGGCCACATCGGCCTCATCGACTTCGCCGGTCTCACTGGCCACAGCGCCGTGGCCGGCGCCTGGGCCGGGGACCACCGCCGCACAGTCGCCTGCCTTGCCGGACTCGCCCGCAGTGCCTGCGCCTGCTTCGGTGCCAGGCCGTTGCGGCTCCTCGTCCTCATCAAACCTGGCCCACGTCGGGGTGTCCTCGACTGGGCGGAACAGCGAGAACACCTGATCGCCCTTGATCGCCAGCTCAGTGACTCGCTGCTGCACCCGCATCCCGGCCTGCACAGCACGGCTGGCGGCCGTGACAGGGAGATCGGCGAGCTGCTCAGGCAGCTTGCGGGCCTGTTCCACGGCGGTGACCACCAGTCCCATGGCGACCCGGACGGGCAAGGGTACGTGGCTCATGCTCGTCAAGCCTGCCGCAGCCACCGGGCTTGTGCCTACCCGGGTGTGCGACCTGCTTGCCGTGGGGCCTGCTTGCCGGGGTCGAACCACCGTGCAGGGTCGACATGTTAACCCGCACAGGCACTGCCCGGCCGGTGGTGACACCGCCCGTAGGGTGGAGGCATGACCAAGCGTGTACTGCTTGCCAAGCCCCGCGGCTACTGTGCCGGGGTCGACCGCGCGGTGGTTACCGTCGAGAAAGCCCTCGAGGCGCACGGAGCGCCGGTGTACGTGCGTAAGCAGATCGTGCACAACCGGCATGTGGTGGAAACTCTGGAGGGCCGCGGGGTGGTCTTCGTCGACGAGGCCGACGAAGTCCCCGCGGGCGCCATCGTGGTCTTTTCCGCGCATGGGGTGTCCCCGGCGGTGCACCAGCAGGCCGCGGCGCGCGGCCTGCGTCCTCTTGACGCCACGTGCCCGTTGGTGACCAAAGTGCATCAGGAGGTCAAGCGGTTCGCCCGGGACGGCTACGACATCTTGCTGATCGGTCACCAGGGGCATGAGGAGGTCGAGGGCACCGCCGGCGAGGCACCCCGGCAGGTTCAGCTCGTCGACGGGCCGGAGGCGGTGGATTCGGTGATCGTGCGAGACCCGTCGCGCGTGGTGTGGCTATCCCAAACGACGCTGTCCGTGGACGAGACCATGCAAACCGTAGCACGCCTGCGGGAACGGTTCCCCGAGCTGACCGACCCGCCCAGCGACGACATCTGCTACGCCACCCAGAACCGGCAAGTGGCGGTGAAGGCGATGGCGGCCGATTGCGATCTGGTTCTCGTCGTGGGGTCGCGGAATTCATCGAACTCAGTGCGGTTGGTCGAGGTTGCGTTGGGCTCCGGTGCCCGGTCGGCCTATCTGGTGGATTACGCGCGGGAGATCGACCTGGCTTGGCTGGACGGGGTGCACACCGTCGGTATCACCAGCGGCGCCTCGGTGCCCGAGGTGCTGGTCCGTGGCGTACTGGACTTTCTCGCCGAGCGGGGATACACCGAAGTGCGGGAGGTCATCACGGCAGAGGAGAAGCTGGTGTTCTCCCTGCCGCGCGAACTCAAGGGCTCGATCTCCGGTCCTGGACCATCCGGAGCCGTATAGCGCTCAGAGATCATGGCGTGGGGTCGGCCGTCGCTGGACGATCAGCCGGAAGATGCCGATAGCAAGAGTGAATCCGGTGGTGATCGCCATGGTGGGAAATCCGTCGATCAGGGGAGTGCCGACCGCGAGCGCGGTGGCGACCATCCCCCCGCCGGTGGGATGCGCGCCAGCCACCAGGACAACCCCCGGCACGGCCACCGCCAGGATCAGCGGAGGCTGCACCATCGGGCCGAACAACCCCTTACGCTGCACCACCACCACGGCAAGCAGGCAACCGAGAAAATAGCAAACCTGAAACACGATGCCCAGCCGGTTGAGCCGCTCGATATCCACAAACGCGCCGGCCGCGGCGAGCCCGAGAGCACATAACACCGCCGCCCACCAGGGCACCCCAGAGCGATCGGGCAGCAATGCCTGATCGCCCCAAGACCCGCGCTGCGCGATGTTTCGGGATCGGGTGCCCGTCACTCGTTCACAGTAGACTGCTCCTGATCGCTGTCCCCCGCCTGGTGCAGCGCCTCGGTGACCCAACTCCAGTCCTCACCATGGCGCTCGGAGTCCGGCTCCCGGTCCGAGTCCGGTTTGCGCTGTCCCGGATCCAGCGCGATGAGCGAGTCCGTCGCAGACGCGACGAGTTCCACCGCTTGCACTGCGCGGGGACTGCGCTCCACTTGCTCGGGTGAGTCGAGGTGCTCGGCGACCACGCCGAGCTCACCGAACCGGCGGGCGGTGACTAGTACCCGTGTCTCCAGCGACATGACGGTGCGGTTGTAGGCCTCGACTGCGCCACCGAGCTGCTTGCCGAGCCGGGCCACATGGCCGCCCATCGTGGCCAGCCGGGAGTGCAGCTCGCGGCCTAGCTCGTGGACCCGCGCGGCGTTGCGCGCCAGCGCCTCCTGCCGCCAGGTGTAGGCTACCGTCCGCAACAGCGCGATCAGCGTGGTCGGAGTGGAGATCACGACGTTGCGCTCGAAGGCGTGCTCGAGCAGGGCGGGGTCGGATTGCAGCGCTGCTTCGAGAAACGGGTCGCCGGGGACGAACAACACCACGAACTCTGGAGTGGTGTCGAAGCGCTGCCAGTAGGACTTGTGTGCCAGCGAATCGACGTGCGCGCGCAGGTGTCGGGCGTGCGCGGCCAGCCGGTCGGCCCGACGGTCCGGATCGGTGGCGTCGACGGCCTCCAGGTAGGCCCCGAAGGGCACCTTGGCGTCCAGCACGATGTGCTTGCCGCCGGCAAGGTGCACTACCAGGTCGGGGCGGACCACGGCGTCGTCGTCGCCGCTGGCGTCAGTGGCGGTGACCTGCCGGGAGAAGTCGCAATGTTCGACCATGCCGGCCAGCTCTACGATCCGCTCCAGTTGCAGTTCACCCCACCGGCCACGGATTTGCGGGGCGCGCAGCGCGGTGACCAGCTGCCGGGTCTCGCTCTGCAGTTGTTCGGACGTGCGGTGCATCGCCCCGACCTGCTCGCGCAACCCCGCATAGGCGGCCTCGCGTTCCTTTTCCACCGTGCGCAGTTGACCGTCGAGCCGGTGCAGGCTCTGGGTGATCGGACCAAGGAGCGCCTCGATGGCCTGCTGACGCTGGGTGGCGTCGCCGTCTGACCTCGCGGACATGGCTGCGGTGACTTTGGCGAACTGTGCCTCGGCGAGCTGGACGAACGCCTCGTTGTTGCGCGACAGCGCTTCAGCCGACAGTGCCTGGAAGCTGTGCTTGAGCTCGGCCTCGCGGTGGGTGAGCAGCCGTTCCCGGTCGGCTGCGGCGCTCCGCTCGGCGTCGAGCGCGGCACGGACACCGGCCAGTTCCGCCTGCGCCGCTGCGAGCCGCTCACCGGCTTCCTCGGCACGCCTGCGGCACTGCTCGGCCCGAACCGTCTCGGCGTCCCTGGCCGCTGCGGCGCTCTCGCCCTCCCGACGGGCGGCGACGAGCTCAGCGTCGATGGCGGCCCTGGCGGCGTCCGCCCTCCGGCCGGCCTCGGCCACCGCAGCCCGGCGGAGCGCAGCGGCCAGCAGCCAGCTGATCAGCCCCCCAACCCCTACCCCGGCAACCAAGGCAATCAACAAGGAGTAATCCACGCGTCACAGCCTGCAACACCGCACTGACAGAATCGCCGAGGCGCGCCGTCCTCAGCGCATCGCACGGGCTCAGCGGAGTGAAGCAGGACCCGATAGCCCCGCCCAGACCTGCTCACTGCGGGGAGCCGTGCCAGGGTTATTAGACTCAATGTCTTGTGAGCCTCACCCTGGGGATCGTCGGGTTGCCCAATGTGGGTAAGTCCACCCTGTTCAACGCGCTGACCCGCAACAACGTCCTCACGGCGAACTACGCCTTCGCCACCATCGAGCCCAACGTCGGAGTGGTGCCGTTGCCTGATGCGAGGTTGGCGGTGCTGGCGAAGATGTTCGACAGCGCCAAGGTGGTGCCGGCGACGGTGTCGTTCGTCGATATCGCGGGCATCGTCGCTGGCGCCTGGCAGGGCGCTGGGCTGGGCAACAAGTTCCTCGCCAACATCCGCGAGGCCAACGCGATCTGCCAGGTCGTGCGGGCTTTCGACGATCCCGACGTGCTGCACGTCGACGGGCAGGTGGACCCGGCCGATGACATCGCCACTGTCGAGACTGAGCTGGTACTGGCCGACTTGCAGACCCTGGACCGCGCACTTCCCCGGCTGGAGAAGGAGGCCCGCACCCACCCCCGGGAACGACGCGCCGCGCTGGCCGCCGTGCAGGCCGCCAGGGAGGTGCTTGACACCGGGCGGACCCTGTTCGCCGCGCGTGCGGAGCTGGACGTCACGGCGCTCGCCGAGCTCAGCCTGCTGACGAGCAAGCCGTTCCTGTATGTCTTCAACGCTGACGAGGGCGTACTCACCGATCCGGAGCGCCAAGCCGAACTGCGTAAGCTGGTTGCTCCCGCCGATGCGGTGTTTCTCGACGCCAAGGTGGAGTCCGAGCTGCTCGAACTGGACCAGGAATCCGTTCGTGAGTTGCTGGACTCGATCGGCCAGCTCGAGCCGGGACTGCACGCGTTGGCCCGCGCGGGGTTCCACACCCTGGGGCTGCGGACCTTCCTGACCGCGGGGCCCAAGGAGGCAAGAGCGTGGATTATCCGCGCCGGAGCCACCGCTCCGGAAGCCGCTGGAGTGATCCACAGCGACTTCCAGCGCGGGTTCATCAAGGCCGAGATCGTGTCCTATGAGGACCTGGTTGCGGCCGGGTCGATGGCGCAGGCCCGGGCCGCCGGAAAGGTCCGGATGGAGGGCAAGGACTACGTGATGGCCGACGGCGACGTGGTCGAGTTCCGCACCGGACTAACCTCTAATTCTAACAAGTAGCTGCCTGACCAACCCGGGATCAACAGATCTCACCTGCCCCGGCATCGCATAACGCAACAGCCCCCGGCCACATCCTCGATCAGTCCGCGCCGATTGAATCCGCGCAGGCCACGTTCCAGCATCAGATAGGCCCCGGTGATGCCGGCGAGCCCGCCCACCACGTCCAAACTCAGCCCGCGGCGATGGCGGATCATCCGGGCACGCGTACCGATCGACCGCGCGTCGTCCACGTCCACGAAAGCCTTCTTCTCGCCGAACCCCTCCCTCACCGATGCCCTGGAGTAACCCCCGGGGCATCGGTGAGGAGGTGACGCAAGGCTACCCGGTGGGGCGCTCGAGCCGGTCGGGCTCAGCGTCGGCGGGCTGCCCGCCAGGGGACAACGTCGTGCCTTTCCGTGATCACGCCTGCTGTAGGGTGCGCATCGCCAGCTCGTCAATTCGATCACGTCCGGGGGCACAGTGTCGCGGCCTAAGCCACCAGCGGTCGGAGGACCCGAACCTACATTTCGGGACGGCAGGGTGATCCCGCTGGCACCGCCCCCCATTGACGGGTCGCCCGTGCCGTTGACGGCACCTCCAGGATCCCCTGGTGATCTGGAAATCCGGTGGGAGGCACCGGAGCCGCTGCTCCCCGAGGAATCGGACCTCGGCATCGCGGTTGCGGGAGCCGGGGCCGCCGCACCCGGGGGCGGCGCGCTCCCCAAGCACCGGCTGGTCACCGTGGGTGACTCGCTCACGATGGGCTTCAAGAGCCTCGCCATCGCCGACACCGGTTTGTCCTGGCCCGCTATCCTCGCCGATACGTTGGGGCTGGGCGAGAACGACTTTACCTACCCGCATTTCTCTGGTCCAGTGGACTGCCCAGGTCTGCCACTGAATCTGGAGGCGATTGTTCGCGGTATCGACGCTGCTGAGGCCGGGAGTCCATTAGGCGTCCGACAGGTGCGGGAGGCATTCGCCGTCACGGCTGCCGTTTCTCATGTCAAGAGCTACTGGGAACATGGACCGGGAAGTATCCTGCCAGGCGCGAGCGCCTCGTACCATGACAATCTTGCCATCTACGGGTGGGATGTGCGGGACGCCTACACGCGCACGGTCGGTGAGGCGTTGGCGGCGGTGACGTCGCGGTCGACTGTAGGGGCAGCGTTTTCGCCGATCGTCTCGCACCACGAAGATCGGGCCATGCTGCTCACCCTGCAAGGGCCTGCGGTGGCCAATCCTGGTGTTCCCGATCCCACGACGATGGTGGACGCCGCGCGGTGGCTCGGGCAGAACGGCGGGATTGACACACTCGTTGTCGCCCTGGGGTCAAACAACGCGTTGCCGAGCGTCGTGAAGTTGCAATTGGTGTGGAGCAGCGGCCCACACAGCTCGGGTTACACGGTCTCCGCTCCCTCCGATTTCGAGACCGATCTCGGGGAGCTTCGCGACCGCATCGCCGAGATCAATGCACGCCGCGTCATCTGGGCCACCGTCCCGCACGTGACCGTTGCCCCTATCGCGCGCGGACTCGGGGTCAAGCCCAGCGGTTCGCGCTACTTCGCCCGATACACCCACGCCTGGATCACCGACGCCGAGTTCGACCCTGCGGTCAACCCGTATCTGACCGGGCAACAGGCGCGGGCGATCGACTCCGCGATCGACCAGTACAATTACGCGATCAAGCGCCTGGTCTACGCGGCACGCACAGCTGAGCAGCCCAGAGACTGGCTGCTCCTGGACATGTGCGGGCTGCTGGACCGACTCGCCTACCGGCGCTACATCGACAGTCCCGACAGCCGCCCTTCCTGGTGGGACGTCAAGGCTTACGACCTACCCGCCGCTCTCAAGATGCTCACTCCCCGGCCGGACACACGGTTCTTCCAATCCGACGTATCAGGGCGTACCCAGGGGGGTCTCGTCGCACTCGATGGAATACACCCCACCACCATCGGCTACGGGATCCTCGCTCAAGAGGTCCTAGCCGTCATGGCGCACGCGGACACAACCCTTCCCAAGCAGGTCGACTTTGCTCGACTCGTGCGCATGGACACCCTCATCTCCGATCCGCCCAGATCGCTGATGGGCAACCTGGGAGCCGTCCGCTTCGCCAACGAGATGATTGACATCGGGCTCGTCTTCCTGGGACGACGAGCCGTCTAACGGTGCCGACCAGGAGACGGGTAAATCCTGCCCTAGGGTCGGCCCTCGGCGCGTCCCCAGGCCGCCAACCCATCTGGCGCGCCGCCGCAACTTCTGGGTAGAATCCTGGGTACATTGCGGGAGGAACTAGCGGTGAATGTCAATACTCAAGACTTGATCAGTGTGACCGAGGCCAGCAACAGAGGTGTGTCGCGGCTGATCCAGGATGCTGCGCGGGGGCGAACTCAGGTCGTGCTTCGGAACAACAAGGCCGTCGCCGCCGTGGTCGGTATCGATGCCGTTGAGCGGCTTGCGCGGCTGGAGGAACTGGAGGGTGACCTACGCCTGTTGAGCGTGGCACTCGCCCGAACGGTGACTGACAGTGGCAGGCGGTACAGCGTGGAAGAGGTCGCTGCCGAACTCGGTGTCGATCTTGACAGCTTGGTAGACGACTGAGGCGCAGCGGAGTATGGCCGAAGTCCAGCTGACTGAGGACGCGCGCGAGGACCTTCATGACTTGGACGGGACCGCGCGCGTCATCGTGTTGAAGGGCCTCAAGAAGCTCCAGACGGAACCCGAGAAGCGTGGATCACCGCTGGGCAGCAAGCTCAGCGGCAATCTCACGACATTTCGAAAGCTGGTGGTCGGTGATCGCGACTATCGCATCGTCTACCGGGTTGACGTGGACGGATCGGTAGTCGTGGTGTGGGTGATCGGTCGGCGCAGTGAGGACGAAGTTTATCAGCTGGCGATGTCACGGCTACGGCTGCATCCAGACGAGGCTGCTCGGGAATTCGCTGTCGCGTTGGACGAGATCTGGCACGGGTAGACACGGCGGGAACCGGGCTCGGCCCTACCGCCTCGTATGACAGCAGGATGGGGACATGATCGAGGTGTGGACCTGACCGCACGGCATATCGGCATCTTCCTGTTCCCCCACGTCGAGGAGCTTGACGCCATCGGGCCTTGGGAGGTGTTGTCCTGCTGGGCTCGGACCTGGCCCGACGACGGCTGGCGGGTCGTCACCTTCTCCGAGCAAGCCGGAGAGGTTCGCTGCGCTCAGGGCATGACGGTGCGGGCGGACCACGGCGAAGCCGACCGCCCAGAACTCGACGTCCTCGTCTACCCCGGGGGGCAGGGCACCCGGCCGCAGCTCACCGACGTTGCGCGGTTGGACTGGGTACGCCGCCGCAGCAGGGACGGTACGCTCATGACCAGCGTCTGTACTGGATCTCTGGTCTACGCCGCCGCAGGTCTGCTGCGTGGACGACCGGCCACCACGCACTGGCGAGCGCTGGCGCACCTGCGGGAATTGGAGCCCACGGTGCGGCTTCGGCCCGATGCCCGCTTTGTCGATGACGGCGACGTGATCACTTCAGCCGGGGTGTCCGCGGGGATCGACATGGCGCTGCACCTCGTCGCCCGGCTTGCCGGCACGCGACGAGCCCAGCAGGTACGGCGTGGTATCCAGTACGACCCCCAGCCGCCGGTGTAGCGGCGGCTGGGGGCGCTCAGCTCATCGCGGCGGCCAGCACCCGGTCGATCTCTCTGGCGAGCTCGATGTCCTGACCGGTGATCCCGCCCTGGGAATGCGTGCTGCAGCGGAAGGTCACGATGCGCCAGCGGATATCGATATCGGGGTGGTGATTGCGGGCTTCGGCGATCTCGGCCACCGCGCGGACCGCCTCGATGGCCGCCGGGAAGCTGGGCAGCCGCGCGGTGCGCACGATCGCGTCACCATCGCGCTGCCAGTCGGTGAGCCCTTTCAGGGCACCCGTCACCTGCTCGTCGTCCCAGAGTGTCGTCATGCCCCCATCTTCTCGTGCTGTTGGTCGGCTTGGTACCGATGGGTTAGACCAACACGTCGACGTCGATGTCGGAGTAAAGCAGGATCGGACGACCGTCCGGATCGGCGACGTAGGCCATCCGCTCTCCATAGCAGGGCTGGTCAGTGGGTTCATAGAGGACGGGCGTCCCCACAGCGCGGAGTCGGCTCACCGCGGCGTCCACATCGTCAGTTTTCAGGCACAGCACGTGGGAGACCGGCTCGCTGGAAGCACCAGGGCGCAGGCCGTGCCAAGGATCGTCCGGCAAGGCAAACCAGAGCTCGCGGCCGTCAAGAACCATTTCGGCAAACTCGATCGGCTCGGTCGGGTCTTCGGGCCATCGGTATTTCTGTTCGAACCCGAACGCGGCACCGTAGAAATCGACCAGGCGGTTGATGTCGCGGGTGTACGCCATGAAAAACAAGTTTTTAAACGTCATTTTTCTGCTCCCAATGGATCGTATGTTCAACACGGTGCTCGTCCGGATACCACCGTTCGCGTCGCCGCAGCCCGCGCCCCTCGTGCCAGGATTCGACGACGAAGTCGGTTCGGTCAAGGTAGGTGAGAACCACTTCGGTCACGTCAACACGGAAATCGATCAACCGCTCGCTGTTCGAGTTGGCTTCGGTGCCCTCGACCACGTATCCGGCGATCTTTGCCTCTCCAGGCCAGTCGCTCAGGTCAGCGTTGAGCGCAGTCGTGGTGGGGCTGTGCAGCGCAAGCCGAGGGTCCTTACGCAGATCAGCGATCTTTACTGATCCCACCATCATGGGAAGCCACAAATCGCCGTCCGAGAACACCGCATCGATTCCGCTGATCCGCGGTGACCCGTCTCGCCGCAAGGTCGCCAACGTCTCGCATCTGTACACCGCGAAGCGTGCACGTACCTGCCGCGCGAACTCGGGCTCCGCGGCGGTGATCTCGCTCCACCTGGCCATATGTTCCCCTCATCACAGCAGATCGCCCAAGGTTGCGGTGTCACACCCAGCGGGGTTGTGAAGGGAAGACAGGGCGACGGACGGCATCGACGTTCAGGCGTTCCCTGAGCGAGGTGAGCACGCCGGCTGCCTCCAGATAGTTGGCTACCAGGTAGACCTCGGGCTGATGGGGGTCTCGGCTTTCCACGATGTCGTCGAGGCACAGGGGGCTGATGGTGGAGTTCTCCGTCACCAACACGAGGGGAATCCGCTGCGCGAGCGCGGCGAACGCGGGCATGCCGCCCACCGCGCTCGCGGGGAGCACGATCGCACCGACGTCTTCGAGTGTCAGCCGGGCACTGCCGGGAACCGTTGGTCCGTCAGCCGGCACGGGTTGGGGAGCAGCGGACAAGCCGCGCAGCACCGAGCAGAAGTAGGTCATCGAGATGACCTCTGCGGCGTCTCGTGGGTCGATGGTTCCCTCAATTCGTGTGTGGTCCCAGGACATGAGCATGGGCGCGTGGGCCACGGGTAATCCGCTCATCGTGGTCACCGCGTGGGTGAGCACGGCTTCAGCGCCACCCCAGGGATTGGCCACGGGTTTGCCGGAGTAATAATCCATGCACAGGTCCCGACTCACGTCGATTTCGCTGGTGATCGCCAGTGCGTCGACGTGCTGTTCTGCTTCCCGCGCGATGTCGAATACCCGGTCGAGGCCGGTGATATCGCCCAGTGCTCGCCCCGAGTCGCTGTAGAAGACCCGTGCGCGGAACGGCTTCTCTGACACCCACACCGGGTCGATCGCGAGTCCACCCACGGCCCGGCAGGCGTGGACAGCGTTGATAACGTTGTTGAGAAGATCCGTGCTGGGGGGTTTGTCAATCAGCACGCCAACTCGCCGCGTCTGCCCCGGCAGAAGGTGGATCTGTCCGATCAGGAAGCGGCTCAGAAGGTTCCCTTCAAGGTATAAAATATTGTCGCGTGCCCAGTACAGGTCGGACGCGGTGACGACGTTCGGGTGGGTCAGGAGATAATCGCACGTCGAGGCCAGCAGGTTGGTGGCCGGTGTCGCGTCCCCGGCGAACCCACCGATCTCAGCGCGGATTCCGGTGGGCACGACGTGCAGGGCGACGAAGCGCTCGGTCCGTTCCCGGCGACGAGGCTGGAATTGCCACAGAGAGCCCCATTTCTGCGGGCCGAGGTCGGCTCCGCGCAGCACGGAAAGTTCGAAAGTGAGCTGGCCGGCAGAGTGCTTGACGAGTGCAAGGCGGACAGGTACATCGTCCGGTTCGCAGCGAGCGGACATGAGCTCCGCCACGACGGGCCAGGTGAGGCTCTGTGCGGGCTTTGGGACGTCGATGACCCTATGCTTGATCGATGGCATTCGTCCTCCATAAATCGCGGTACCAGGAGAACTCTGGGTCTTTGACCGCGACGAGTTCGCCGGCCTGAGTGATTCGGTACAGAGATGGCAACAGGACACCTGTGAACGGAGCCGCGCGGGCGAACGCGTAAGCACCGAGTAAATGGAAAAAGAAGGGTTGCCCGATCTCCAGTGGGCGAGGGAAACGATACCGCCCGAAGATGTCGCCGGCAAGCGGGGTGCAGCCTACGACTTCGTACTCGTAACCTCCCTCAGCTATGACTTCATTGCCGGGTGCATACAGGTCGGGGGCCCAGTCGTACTCGAAGGTCTCCGGGGCGTGCCCGACGTGCGAATCAACCACCGCGACCATCCCGACTCCTGAGTCGATCACATCGGTCACCCGTGTGACGAGTAGGCCAGCGTCGCGGATGAGCCCTGTACCAGGCTCGGTAAAAATTGATTGCACCCCACATGCGCGGAGCTTTCCGATGGTGGCACAAAAGTCGTCAAGGTCGTCCATCCCGGACGGCCGCAACCACCCGCCACCGATATTGACGTATTCCAGGCCGGCGAGCAGCGGCGCCGCTACCTGCATCAGCCACGTCAGGCTAGCGACTGTCGCCCCGTAGGTGGACGACTCACAGCCGATGTGGAAGTGCAAGCCTGAGATGAAGGAATCGCTGACCTCGCTGACCCATTCCTCGAAGAGTACGGGCGGAACACCAAGCTTTGATCCGGGCCGCGCCGGATCATAACGGGTATCGGCGGCCACCGAGTGACCCGTATTCACCCGAAGTCCAAGCCGGGGCCGTGGACCGGACTCGTTGGCGTGGAGCCACTCCAGCATCGACAGTGAGTTGACGTTGACATAGTCCGCGACGTCAGCCACGACGTCCCAGTTACGGGCCGACAGACCCGGGCTGGTGAAGTGAAGTGGCACGGTCCCGCCGAGTATTTCTCTGACCAGCTGTGCTTCTCCCGGAGAGGACACGTCGATGCCGGCGGTGCGTCGGGCGCACGCCCGCACTACAAAGTCCAGCGTACATGGCTTTGCTGAATACAGCAGGTCAACACCGAGGGGAGTGAGGAAGCTCAGATATTCATCAAGGTTGGCTTCGAGAACCGCGTCGAGATAAACAAACGCCGGGGTGTCAACCCGAGTCAACTCTGAAACAAAACTGCGCTCAAGACACTGGTTAATATCGTCCTGTCGCTCTTCGTCGCTCGCCTCGGTACGAATCACATGTCCTCCAGCCCATTTCTTCCCGGCGGAGGGGTGGCCGTGAACACGGCCACCCCTCTCTGCCGATGGCACCGCACGATCATCTGATCGCTTAGGTCTCGTCGGGGCCCGGTGCCGTTCTGTTCCTGGCTCACTGGGCCGGGAACAGTATTGCCGATTCGAATTATCCACAGATGCATCATCGTCCACCTAGATTTCGCGCCAATCTACCTACCCGTGAAGTCGATCCATGGACTACTTGGTCAGCGGCGAACGGTTACGAAGATCTCTCCATGCTGACTACCTATTGTTGAATGTCGCACGAAGCTCGGTCAGCTGCCACCCGACCCATATTTTCGCTGGTGAACCCTGATCGAGAGGGGGTGTAGGTAGTGCGGCGAGTACCCGGGGTTTGCGCAGCCCCATTGCGGTCGGTCCCGCGTAACGGCGTGCGCCCAGGGAGAAGAAATCGGTTGGCCGGTGCGTAAGCTAATCGGTGTAACTACCTAGCACCCGCGCCGATTTGCCCGCTTAACGGTGGGTTCGCGTCATTTTTCGATGGGGTGCCATTGCTTCGGCGAATGTCACCGAAGGTGAGAACTGTTGTCAGGCATGACTCGCATGCCGCGCTGATCCACTCGCTCAGGTTTCGCTCTGAGTAACCGGGGACAAGGACCGAAGCGATTGTCAAGACCTCTGGGTGAAGACCTGGCAGCAGGGGTCCATTCTCTGACTCTGAGTGATTATTTTCGGGCGCGTGGGCGCGACACACCAGGAACTGGAGACGGAGACGTTGAGTGGGGGTCAGGCTTCGCGGGTGGCCGTCCGGGCGAGGGTCAGCCCCAGGCCGATCAGCAGATAGCACCCTGCTCGGACACTGCTGGAGGCCAGCCCGTCCAGCGGGAGGGGGTCGCGCAGCACGTCGGCGATTGCGAAGGCGCCGGTGGTGAGCAGCACCGGCTGCAGCCAGTCCAGGGCGGGGATCGCGGAGAGTACCCCGAACACGATCAGTCCGCCCAAGACCACCGCGAGCACCACCAGCGGGTGCTCGGTGGCTGAGGACACCGCCAGGGCCATCGCACCGACCGCGGCGAGCTGCCCCACGGTCCAGACGGCGGCTAACGAGACCCGCGCCAGCGCTGATCCCGGCCCGACCTCAGTGCCGGACAGGGTGAGCAGGCCGTGGGTGCTGCCGGAAGGGCCGAGGAGGACCAGCCCAGTGACGATGCCGAGCACGGCGACGGCGGCAACAGCGGCCACCGCGACGGCCAGTACGCCGACCGCCTTGATCAGCACCAACCGGGTCCGGCTGACCGGGGCCAGCAGCAACCCGCGCAGTGTCCCGTGCGCGGACTCGCCAGCCAGCGCGTCAGCGGCGGCCATCGTCACGGCCAGCGGCAGCAGCAACGGTAGGGAGATCGACAGGGCCGCGATCGGCAGCACTAGCCCGTTACCGGCGATCTGGGTGAGCAGTCCCCCCGCCGGCGAGTCGGTCACCACGATGCCGATCCCGATCAGCACCGGGACCAGCGCGAGCAGGCCCAGCGCGACCTGGGTCCGGGGTCGGTGCAGCACCCAGCGCAGCTCGCTGCGCAGCAGCCGCCCCAGCGGGGCGCGCACGGGACCGAACGCGGGGGTGCTCCCCGCTTCGCGGCCGAAAGCAGTCACTGCCCATTCCCCTCGGTCAGCTGCGCGAACAGCTCGTCCAACCCGGTCCGCCAGCGCCGTGCCTCGTGCACCGCGACCCCAGCACCGACCAGCAGCGTCACCACCGTCGGCGGGTCGGTCCCGGCCAGCTCGACGCGTACCCCGTCCGGGCACGCCACGGCACCGATCCCGGCCGCGCGCAGCGCCTGCATCGCGACGGCGGAGTCCGGGGTGCGCACGTCCAGCGCAGGCGCCTCGCCGTCGAGTAGGGCAGCGAGCGGGCCCGAGGCGATCAGCGACCCGTGGTCGAGCACCGCGACGTGCGTGCAGGTCGCCTCGACTTCGGTGAGCAGGTGGGAGGACATCAGCACGGTCGTGCCATCGGCATGCAGCTCGGCGATGATCCGCCGGACCTCCCGGGTTCCCGCGGGGTCCAGGCCGTTGGCCGGTTCGTCGAGGACCACCAGTCGCCGGGGCACCAGCAGCACCGCGGCCAGGCCCAGGCGCTGTTTCATGCCCAACGAGTAGGCGCGGTAGCGCCGCGCCGCTGCATCCGCCAGCCCTACCCGGTGCAGGGCACGCTCGATCGCATCCGGGATCGTCCGGGACGGCAGCAGTGGCTCAGCTGCCGCACAGCGCCGCAGGTTCTCCCGGCCGGACAGGAATGGGTGAAAGCCGGGGCCTTCGACCAGCGCCCCGACGTGCGGCAGCACTTCCCCGGCGGCGGCTGGCACCGGGGCACCGAGCAACTCCACGGTGCCCGCGGTGGGTCGGGACAGCGCTAGCAGCATGCGGATCATCGTGGTCTTGCCCGAGCCGTTGGGGCCTAGCACACCGAGCACGGCGCCAGCCGGCACCTCGAGGTCCACGCCGGACACCGCCACGGTGGTGCCGAACATCTTGCGCAGACCCCGGGCCCGGATCGCCGGCCCGACTTGCCCGGCCGTCACCGGGTCAGGGCCTCGTCGAGCACCTGCTGCGGCACCGCCCCGGCGGCAACGCGACCGTCGGAGGTCACCAGCACGGTGCCCACCGCGGTCTGCATGACCCAGCCGTGGCCCCACGGCCCGGTGGTCGGGCGACCGATCCGCTGGATCATCGCCAGCGGGTCTTGGTGCGCGGGACCTTGTTGCGGTGGGCCTTGTTGCGTGGGCGGTTGCGTGGGCGGGAGCTGCCCGAGCACCACGGTGTCCCACCCCTCGCCCTGGGTGTGGATCATAGCCCCGTCGTGCTGGCCCAGTGGCGGCCCAGCCTTCGGCGCGTTTTTCGGCCGCTCGACCTTGACTCCCGCGGGCGGGGTGAAGTGGAACAGCGCGGGATCCTGCGCGCCAACGGTGAGATCGGAAAAGCCGATCTGCAGGGCCGGGTCGGGGGACCCATTGGCCAGCACGGTGAGCTGCAGCGGCACCCGTTGGGCCGAGTCGATCGCCACCCGCACCTCGCGCAGCAGGGTTCGCTCGGTCGGTGCCGGGGTGAGCACGAGTTGGTAAACGGGTCGTCCGGCGACCGTACCGGTACCGTCCACGGTCACTGTGCTGTCTTTGCGCACGGCTCCGACCAGCTCCTGGGCCGCCTGGGCCGGATCGGGCACCGGAGGGTGCTGACGGGCCGGGGTAGCGCCGTTCTCCAGCGCGGTCGCGGTGCGCGAAGAGGAGTCGTAGCGCCACAGCGTTGTGCCATCCTCGATCAGCACCTGCTCACCGTTGCGGGAGGGTAGCGCCAGCCGCCCGTGACCCTGTCCGTCGGACCAGACCCGGAAGGTGGTCACCGGTTGGGCCAGCGGGGCTGCCACCCCCGGCAGCGCGGGCAGACCTAGCGCGTTGTGCACCGTCACGGTGCCGCCGAGCGCCGGGACCTTCGCGGTGAGCACCGAGGCCACCAGATCCTCCGCGGACACCGGAGGCAGCGACGGGTCTGCCCCGGCACCGGCGGGCATGGTCAGCACACCGAGGCCGATCGCGCCGGCTGCCGTCACAGCCAGTGCCGCCATCGCTAGCTTCATCATTTCCTCCAGCCCGTGTGGTGCTGGTGATGATGCTGCTCCGCACCGGCTGAGAAAGCTCTGAGACGCTGAGAGACTCCTGAGACCTGCCCCGCCTCCCGCAGACTTGCCCCTACGGTGTCGCCCCGTGAGCCAGACGCCGATCGATGATCAGCTCCGCGGCAAGCGAACCAACGCCGATGCCCCGGCTACCGGCACTGACCGCAACACGGGTTGGTCATGCCGAACAACACCCCCTCCCTGCCGGGCGGTCGAGTGCTGGGCGGTGTTCGGCTGGTGGCCAAGGGTTAGGAGCCGATCTCGCCGGATGGACGTACCTGGTGAGTCAGCCCGCGGGAGACGGACAACGGGCTGCACCGGTCCGAGGACCGCGAGCAGCCCATCCACCAGCAGTTCACGCGCGATAAGCGCTATAGCGATTTTTCAGAACCAACATATGTTAGATTGGAATATGGGTTATGTCGAAAATATTACCCATTTCATTTAGGGCTACTTTGCCTGCTATTAAGTTCTTCAAGGATGCGATAGAAGACATCCTCGCTGGACGGAAAACACTCGGGCCTCGTCCGCGTAGCCTGTCGTGGACTAGACGACTCGAGAAGGTCGGGCAAGCCTTACTCACGTATGGCCCACGTTTTGGTGCGCCGACTGTTTTCGCCGTTGTCCGTATAACCGATATCACCGTGCGGCCATTTGACAGCGTGACTCTCGAAGACTTAATGCACATTGGTTACGACTGGGCGGACCGGGGCTGTGAAGAGTTTGTGGCGGAGTATACGCGTTGGTTTACAAAGGAGCTTGAAAAGAATTACCCGGTGGCGTGGATTAGCTTCGAGGTTATCGCCTAATGGGCCAAAATGCGCCACTCTATGAGCCTCGGTTCTACGAACGCGCGGCACAACGACATGTGGCCGGTCTTTTTCATGGCCCGGTTTTCGTCAACGTCCGCTGGGGTCCCATCGGCAGCCTTGCGACGAGGCACGAGTTGGACGCACTTGTGCTTCGAACGCGGCAAGCGGTACCAGTCGAGATCGAGGCGCATTCGCTCAGTGAGGATGACACGGACGAGGTTGTCGCCAAATATCGACGAATCGGTTTCTCGCGCATCATCCTCGCTGCTCCTGTCATTTCAGTCGAAGCAAGCAGGCGGCTCGCTGGCAGGACCGTCGTCAACAATGACCGAGAGCAAGCCGCACGGCAACTCGCCGATTGGGTAACGGCGGTGTTGGCATGAATGGGATACCTGTCGTTTCCCTGCTTGAGGTAGCTTC
>Ga0213881_10000074_pt1 | contig 83066 bp, 69 predicted proteins | sample BarmaccoBMER_R08_FD_160104 | JGI IMG/M metagenome (GOLD analysis project Ga0213881, IMG submission 160104) | Barbacenia macrantha exposed rock microbial communities from rupestrian grasslands, the National Park of Serra do Cipo, Brazil - ER_R08 ...
ATGCCGCCAATGCGGCCGCGCCGGCTTGTCGGCCAGCTGCAGCCACCGGCAGAAATCCCGCGCCTCGGCCCGGGTGGCCTGATCCCACGCGACCTCGATCGCCCAGCAGAACCTAAACCAGCGCAGCAGCGCCTTGCAGTACGACTTCAGCGTCGCCTCAGCCCGGCCCGCCGCCTGCAACTCGGCCAAGAACGCGCGGACCGGCTCTACCACGGCGCCGTCAGCATCGACCAGCCGCCACGGCTCGAACACGTCCTCGCCGGCCCGGACCACACCGGCCAGCGGAACCACCAGCGCCGCTAGATCCCGCGGCGCATCTCCAGTTGAAGTCACAAGCCGCGACGGTAACAATCAAGCGCTCGCTTCGGATCACAACACCGAAAGATCAACCCTCAGTTCGGTCAACAGGGGAGCTGGCGGTGGTGTGCGGGCTGACACCGCGCCGGGTGAGGTGCTCGGTGAAGAACCCTTGCAGGACGGGGGCGAGGGTTGTCACGGGTTTTCCTTCCAGGAGTCTTCCAGTCGCTGTGCGGCGGCGGTCATCAGCTGCGGGCAGGCGTGCAGGTACCAGTAGGTGCTGGCGGGGCTGACGTGCCCGAGGTAGGTGGACAGGGCGGGCAGGTGATGGGCGACGTCGAGACCTTCGGCGTACCAGCGTGCGATCGTGTTCACGGCGAATGAATGTCTCAGGTCGTATAGCCGCGGCTTGGGCACGCCGGGCGGCGGGTTGATTCCCGCCGCGGCGAGCAGCGTGTTGAAGGTCGTGCTGGCGTTGGGATGGTTGAGGCGGGTTCCCGCCCCCGACACGAAGAACGCCGGGGTTGACGGGCGGGGGCACAGCTGGTCACGCCGCCGCGCGTAGGTGAGCATCCTGGCCGTGACGGCCGGGTGGAGTGGCACCAGGCGGGACTTGCCGAACTTGGCGCCGCGCACGGCCAGGACGCCGGTGTTCAGGTCGGCGTCGGCCCGGTCCAGGCCCATCGCCTCGCCGGTGCGCAGCCCGGTCACCGCCATCAGCGCGATGAAGTGCTCGAACGTCGCCGCGCGCAGCGGATGGGCCAGTGACGGGGCAGCGCGCACCAAAGCGGTGATCTCCGCCGGCGAGTACAGATACGGCGTCACGCGGTGGCTGCGCCGGGGCAGCAGTCCCGGCGGCGGGACCTGGTGACAGCCGTCGGATGCGGCCAGATACCGGATCAGGCCCCGGATCGCGCTGAGCCGGGCCGCATGCCAGCCGGCATCAGCGTCACCGGGCTGGGCAGCCCATTCCAGCGCTGCCTCGACCGTGACATGGTCCATCTGCCGCGCCTCGAGGAAGGCGACGAAATGGCCGATCAGCAGCCCCTCAACGTAATACTTGTAGCCGAGGCTGCGGCGCAGTCCGAGGTATTCGGCGGCGGCTTTCCGTATCGCGCTCATTTCACGCCTCCGGCCACGGGCAGGCGACCACCGCCAGCGCGGCCCGGTCGACCTTGGCGTAGATCGCGGTGACCGTCTCGCTGCGATGCCGGAGCAGCTGGGCGGCCTCGGCCAGCGATCCTCCGTTGTTCACCACCAGCGTCGCTGCCCGGTGCCGTAGCCGGTGCGCGCCGAAGACAGCGAGCCCGGCTCGCCGGCAGGCCCGCCGCGGTGTTTCGACCGCCGACTGCCGCGACATCGGCGCAGCTGGCCCACACAGCCGCAAGAACACCTCCCGGTATGCAGACGGCGCGCGGAGCCGCAGGTAGCCGGCCATGGCTTCGCCGACGTCGGCCGGCAGCGGCAGCCGGTCCACCCGGCCGCCCTTGCCGCGGACCGCCAGCTCCCCGGCCCGCCAGTCCAGGTCTTCCAGCCGCAGCGCGGTGACCTCGTGCGCCCGCAGGCCCAGCCGGGACATCAAGACGAGGACCGCGAAGTCCCGCGCGCCGGCGGCCGTCGTCTGGTCGCAGCTGGCCAGCATCGCGGCCACCGCGCCGTCGTCAGCGCCTGCGGGCAGGCCGCTCATCCGCCAGCTGGCGACCGGCGGTACTGATGGCGACAGGTCACGAGGGGCCAGCCCCGCGGCGAACAGGTACCGCAGCAGCGACCGCAGCGCCACGGTCACCTGCTTCATCGACCCGCTGCCGTAGATGCGGGACTGGCTGGTGACGAACCCCGTCACCACCGCCGGCGCTAGCCGGTCCAGGCACAGCGTCCGGTCCGGGCCGGTCAGGCCCGCCAGGAACGGGCGGACCAGGTGGACCCGCAGCTGCACCGTGCGCCCGGCCAGGCAGCGTTCTGATCGCAGGTACCCGCCGAACTCCGCCAGCAAGAGCCCGGCCGGATCGCTAGCCTCCGGCTCCTCCCCGGCAGGAACCAGGCCCCTTTCCCGCAGATACCGCATCATCAGACGCAGCGACCCGGCTGTGCGCCAGCGGCGGTACCCCGCATCCCGCCGCGCCCGGGCGAACCGCTCCAGCTGAGCTGCGGACAGCTCGCCGGGAACAAGGCCCTCGGCCTCCATCCAGCGGCTCAGATGCGCCAGCACATAAGCGTTGTCCTGGCTCACCCGCGGCGTGTATCCCGCCCGAGCCAGCGCCGCGCGGAACCCGGCCACCTCGGCCGCCAGCGGACCCGCCACCCTGGCCGGATAGCGATCATCCATGACACTCGTCTCCTTCCAGACAAGGGGAACTCCCCGGAGGAAGGAGACAGCCGGCTGCGGAAGTTATGACGGCAAACCCAGCGGCGAATACCGCCAAGAGCCTTCCGCTCACCGCCACCCGGCATAACCGGCCAGCCGGCATAATTCCCGTTATCCGGGGACCGCCATAACGGGAAGAAGATCAACAGCCGTAAGCGGCACATCGCCGTCGACACGATCGGACTGCTGCTCACCGTGCTGCTCACCGCCGCCAGTGTCCAGGATCGCGACGGAGCCAGGCCGCTGCTATGGAACCTGAGGCGGGCATTCCCCTCGGCCAGGCTGGCCTGGGCCGATGGCGGATACGCCGGCAAGCTCGTCACCTGGGCCAAGACCAAGCTCAGGCCGAAGCTGACGCTGGAAATCGTGAGGCGGCCCGATGACCTGCGCACTTTCCAGGTCCTGGCCGCCCCTGGGTCGTTGAGCGCACCCTGGCCTGGATCACCCGCTGCCGCCGCACCGTCCGCGATAATACGAACGCCTGCCCGAACATCACGAGACCATCGTCTACTGGGCCATGGTCATCACCATGACCAGACGCCTCGCCCGGCGCTCCCAGCCAGCCCAGCCGCGCGCCGCCTGAGGTTTCCAGGCAGGCTCTAACTGCCGTCGTCTGGGTCGCTGATGACCGGGAAGCTGTGCCAGCGCCGGTACCTGATGAACCTGCTTTCTGTCTCGTCGAGTACCTGGGCGAAGTCATCGCGCCGTGCCGGAACCTGAGGTCGGTCAGCAGCATGCGCAGGACTGACTCGATGCTGACGCGGCCGGTGGGCACGTGGACGCGGCGGTCAATCGGGTCAGCGGGTACATGTGCATGCGGGTAGGAGGCGCCTGTGTCTGGGTGCCAGTGCCAGCCGATTAGCTCGTGATCATCCTCGTCCAGCAGGTGATAGCGGTAGGCGACTGTGCTGACATGCCATCCATCATCGTCGCTGAGGACCCGGAACTGGTGCCCGAGCGCGAGCTGGACGGTACTGATCCGTGGCGACCGTAGCGGCAGCGGGTCATCGGAGAGTGTAAGCGCCTCAACTTCGCCGGCGTTCTTGCCCGCGACGTAGAGCTGGGCGGTGGTGATGCAGGACAGGGCGCGGCGCAGCGGGTCGAGGAAGGCTTCGCGGACCTGATGGGGTTCCTACCTGGCAAATGGCAGTAGGGTTACGAGGTGAGCGACGCGAGGGTCAGAAAGATCGAGCTGGCCGGTAGCGTAGGCAGCTTCGAAATCCTCCAGGCTCATGCCGAGAAGGCGCAGCGTGCGCTCGTTCAGCATCGCGCGGCCCTCGTCGCGATCGAGTGTCATCACGCCCGGAGATAGCTCGGTCATGTCGTCACCGTCCTTGACTCCAGTAAAGCACGGCCTTCTCAAGGCACAGTACCGTATGCCGCCGACATAATCACGCAATGTTATGTGTTCACTACTTCGGGTTCGTGAAGCCCTGGGAGATCTCCTGCTGGTACTCGTAGACGCCGAACCAGCGGACAAAGCCGAGGTCTACGGCCGACTAGGCTTGACACTCACCTACCACCTGCAGGGCAAGCGCGTGGCGACCGAAGCGCGACCGAATTCGATCATGTACGTAGGAGCGTGTCCGAGGAGCGAGTCGCAACTTACGTACATGCCCCCGGTCACCCTGACCACGGAGTTTGTCCTTGACGGTGGTGCCCGATGATGGCGGCCGATCGCATCATCCGGTGGTCAACAGCGGGGGCAGTGGTTCGTGTCGCGGCGGTCGCCGCGGTGGCATCTTATGAACACGCCTACGCTCTGGTGCGAGCGCACGGCGAGGCAGGCTGGACGGCCCGACTTATCCCATTGACTGTGGACGGGCTGATCTATGCGAGTTCGATGGTGATGCTCGACTCAGCGCGTCGGAAGGTGCCTGTTCCGGCGCTGTCGCGGTGGCTGCTCGGCCTGGGTATTGCCGCGACGCTCGCCGCGAACGTCGCACACGGCCTTGGCCATGGACTGATCGGTGCTGCCGTGGCCGCGTGGCCAGCCGTCGCGCTGGTCGGCTCGTACGAGCTTCTCATGATGGTCATCCGTGGCGCGCAGGCAACGGTGGAGGCTCCGACCGTAATTGACGACGACCCGCTACATGACGAAGCGGCCGAAGTGTTCGCCGGCGACCTCGCGGCGGATCGAGTGCCTTCGATACGTTCTATCCGCGCTCGGCTCCACATAGGCCAGCTGCGAGCCCAGCAAGTTCGCGCGTACCTGGCCACCCTTTGCGAGGGGCAGCCCGTCATCCGGTAGACGAGGCACGACAGAAGTCCCCGGGCAACTACTCCTTTAAGTATAGATGCGTGGTGATCAGGGCCACCTGGTTCCGCGCGTACTTGAAAGCCATAATCGAGGGTGGCCGTGCGTCGTAGTCCCAGGGTCTCGATGTCCCTGACCCGGATGTTAAGGAAGCTGCTGACCCGGCCGGGATCGCGTGGCACCTCCAGGGTGACCTCAGGCTTGTCGTCGTGTACACAACTTAGGTTCGTGGGGGTTTAGCGGAAATAGTCGGTTGAGGCTTGTGACGGGATGGATTCAAGCCAATCTTTGATAGTCGAGTTGCGGCGTACCGCAGCAAGGAAATCAACTGGCGGCGGTGTCGCCCAGGTCTCCCAGTTATGCAGATCGCTGGTCGTTGGATCGAGGTACGCCATCGCGCTCATCAGCCACCAGGCATCTACGTCGTCGGTAGTCCGGGCTAGCAGGCCCAGCAGGAGCTCGCGGGCATGGCGCTTGTCCGTTGCCGTCGGGTCAAGGCGGCTGAGCGTCCGCGCCAGTTCGAGCACGGGACCGGCCTCGGTCTCGGCGGCCAGCAGCTCAAGCATTCTTTGGCGGGTCCAGCGTTTATCCGCTGTTGTCGGGGCGAGCTGAAGAGAGGCCGTGACGTACTCGGAGGCTTCGATCCCGTTAGTTGGGCCTGCTATATGGCCGAGTTGCGACCAGAGGGCGGTCCGTTTGTGTTCTGCGGTCGGATCGAGCCGGATTAGCGTCTCTACGAGCTTCGGGGCCGTCCAGGCCTCGATGGGGTCGGCCAGAAGCCTGACCACTATCTCGCAGGCGCGATGCTTGTCCTGCATGGTCGGGTCAAGCTCCAGCAGCGTGCCGGCCGTTTCTTCTCCGATCGTCCAGGGGTCAGCGTCAGCAGTGAGTGTTTCCAGCATTGCCTCCCGGGCGCGGCGTTTGTCGTCCGCGGTCGGGTTCAGCGTGATCAGGAGCCTTACAAGGTCCAGAAGTTGCGAGCTGCTGGTTTCAGTCGCGAGTAGTCCCAGCAGTATTTCCAGCGCCCAGCGCTCGTGGTCGCCGCCAGTGCTGGCCATTGCTCGCCGTATGCCGGCGTCAGCGGCCGGGAGCCACGGTAGTGCCTTGCGGACGCGGTGTTTATCTTCCGTGGTCGGGGCGAGCTTGATCAGAGTGATCACCAGGCCTGCGAGCGTCCTTGCATCGGCTTCCCAGGCGATTGTTCTCACCAGTGCTTCGCGGGCGCGGCGTTCGTCTTCTGCGATCGGGCCAAGCCGCGCCACACCGTCCGCCAGCACGGAGGCGACCGATGCCGACTCCTGACATGCCAGCAAGTTCAGCAGCCTCTCGCGAGCGTCACATTTGTCCTGCGCCGTCAGGGCGAGATTGACGACCCCGTTCACATAGCCACCGGCTATCCAGCCGCTTTCCGTGCTTGCGAGCAAAACGAGCACTTCCTCGAGGGCCAGGCGTTTATCTTGAGCCGTCGGGGCGAAGCGGATTACTCCGTCTACCAGTCCGGGAATCTCGGGGCGCCTGTCCTCGTGAGCCAGCACCCTGCGCAGTGCGTTCCAGGCACAGCGTTCGTCACGCGCTGTCGGGTTAAGCCGCAGTATCCAGCTCATGGCCGATACTGCTACTGCACCGCCACGTGGATCGGACAGGAAATTGAGCAGAACCCCCCGGACGTGGCTTTTATCCTCTGGGGTCGGGTCGAGCTGGACCAGCGTACTCAGCAGCGTTCCGAGCTTCCAGTCGTTGATGCCGCTGGCCAGCGATTTCTGCAGCTCTGCGCGCACCCGCTGCGATGAGGTCCGCCATCTCGTCGCGCCGCCAAGGTCGTCGGTAAGCCAGCGCCGGGCCAGCTCTACCCGGGCGTCACCGATCATTGCGGCGACGCTAGGTGACCACTGATCGTCAGCGGACTGGACGGCAGCTCGGGCGAGAAGCCCGCTGATTTCCCATCCACCGTCAATGGCCGACACGTTCTGCGGCATCTGGTCCGCGCCCGCTGCACGGCAGAAGATCTGCTGCAAAAGCATGTCACGCTGCGGATGCCTGGCCAGCGCTGCGGGCGCCGCGTACTCCCAGTCTGGGTCATACCACAGATGCGGCAGCAAGATCTCCGCAGCTTGATCCACCGGAAGACCCGCAACGTATTCGGCCACGAGATGCTCACGTATGGAGCGGTGAATAAACCGTCGCAGGGTCTTGCCTGTATCGACATCGGGAGGGCCGACAGGCACGGCGACGTGATCGAGTGCCTCCTCGTCCGGCTCACCCACCCGCACGCCATCGACCGCTACATCATCTGCCCATGATCCCAGGCCTGAGACTGGGTGACTGGTCGCCCCGGCCCAGGCCCAGGTCCGGAGCGTGCGCAGGCAGCCGTTCACGTCGGGTTGGCGGCTCCGGCTGTCCCGCCAGCGGCCGGTAAGCAAGCGGTTCAGTATCTTGGCGTACAGGTCGTGCGGGAACCCGGGCAGCGGGGTGCCGTCACCGACGATGCAGTAGAAAGCTAGGATCAGCGGCACGGTCGCTGCCTGCTGCAAATCAGCGCGCTGCGCGATCTGCGCCACCAGATCCTCACCCCATTCAGGCCGCTTGGCAAACCAGCACCGGATGAACTGCTCGACATCATCGGGATAGCGCATCGGCTGCAGTTCACCAACGCACGTGGAGTCATCGCGGTCATCGACGAGGATCTGACCGCTCCACGAACTCGGCCGACTGGTGAGAACGATACGCCACGGAAGAGTGTCGGCCTGGCGGAGCCGCTCATCAGCGCCGTGAGCCTCATCGAGGGAGTCGATCACCAGCAGGGCCGGGCCGTCCCGCTCGGTGAAAAACCTGCGGACCGCGGCACTTTGCCGGGCACCACCCAGGTCCCCGAGTTGGCTGATAGCCCCCGACACCGCTGCTTCCCGGATATCACCGTCCGCGCTGGCCAGCCGAGCGCAGGTTACATACAGCGGCAACATTATCTCGTCGGCAGCCCGGCCGACGGCCAGGGCCTGGAGGGCTTCCTCAGCACATCGCCGGGCGGTACGCCTGGCCAGCCAGGTCTTACCGGAACCTGGTCCGCCCAGCAGCACCAGCCGTCGGCAACGCTGCACCAGTTCATCGGCGTCATAAACCTGCTTGTCAGGCGCGCCGGCAGCAATGATGCGCAGTTTACGCTCAATAGCGGCTGGGCTGAGCGCTGGCCCGCCGAACCGCCGGTCCCGTGGCCACGGGTCGGTATCCAGCCAGTCAATCAGCGTAGTGAGATATGCCGCGGTCTCGCGGCAGCCCGCCGGGCCAGGCGGCTGCGGCGGCCTGCCCGCGGTGACAGGCACAAGGTCAGACGGCAAATCGAGGAAGCGCTCAGCGACCCACACCAGATCGGCCTCGGCGAGCATGCGCGAAACCGTCTCCCCGTCGAATATCTCTAGCGTCACCCCGTACGTCTCGCGTACCTGATTCTGCAGCCGGTGCCGGACGCCCACCGGGATCTCCTGCACCGCGAAGAAGGCGACCGCCCGCACGGTACCGCCCTGTCCGCAGATTGCCTTCACGTCCGCGCGGACCTTGGCCTCCAGTCCGTCCCTCTGTACCGAGCACGCCACCACCAACGGTTCTGTTGCCGCCCGGCCTGGATGCCCGCTCCCGCCGAAAAGATCCTGAGGCAGACGGGTGTAGTAAGTTTCCGCATCCCGGCCCTGATCACCACCCGCGCTAACCGGCCCAGTCGCCCACAGCAGATTGCTGCTCAGCCGCTGTTTCGCGATCCGGTAGCAGATCTCTTCGAAGATGTGGTGCTCATTGCGCGCCGTTAGATGCTCAAGTTGGAATCGGATGTACCGCTCAGCTTCGACCGGCGATGCCATGACCTCACCTCATGAGCTGACCGACGGGGTTGTGCCATTGGCCCCGAACCTCGGGACCAGACGACAGAACCTCACGCTACCCTCGTGGCTGGCGGGCGTTTGCCTGTGTGCTGAGGTGGTAGCTGGGTTAGATGATGGGGCAGGTGCCGTGCGTCCGCAGCGGGAGATGCTGCTTGTGGCTCTGCCGGAGGCGCCGGGCAGCGGATCGGGCGCAGGCGGGGGAGCAGGCACACTGGCGGCGTGGGCGGAAGGTCTCGGCAGGCACCGGAGGGGCAGACTAGCCGGTGTCGCTGCGGTTCGTCTTCTACAGGCGGGTCTCGACCGAGGACTGGCAGGACCCGGTAACATCGCGGGCCGATCTATGCGAGTTCGATGGTGATGCTCGACTCAGCGCGCCGGATGGTGCCTGTTCCGGCGCTATCGCGGTGGCTGCTGGGTCTGGGTATCGCCGCGACGCTCGCCGCGAACGTCGCGCACGGCCTTGGTCACGGCCTGATCGGTGCTGCCGTGGCCGCGTGGCCTGCTGTTGCGCTGGTCGGCTCGTACGAGCTTCTCATGATGGTCATCCGTGGCGCGCGGGTACTGGTGGAGGCTCCGACCATAAGAGACAACGACCCGCTCCAGGAGGAGGCGGCCGAAGTGTTCGCCGACGACCTCGCAGCGGATCGAGTGCCCTCGATACGCTCCATCCGAACTCGGCTCCACATCGGCCAACCGCGAGCCCAGCAAGTTCGCGCATACCTGGCCACATTGTGCGAAGATAGCCTGTCATCCAGTAGACAGGTTAGCGTTCCCCTGCGGCATGGGTCGCCCGCGGCCTGCCCGGTCTCCAGCTGGTGACCAACGATGACCAACGCCGGGCTGGTGAACGCGATCGGCTCAGTGCTGCCCGGCGCGGCATGGCAGCGCTGTCGCGTCACCATGCTAAGGAGTGAAAACATTGTCGTCCGGTGAAGATATCTTCAGGCGTCTCCAACAGAGGCAGAACGAGGCTAAAGCAAGCCGGGAAGAAGCTTCTGCCGAACGCATGAGGCGCTGGCAAACTGCCACTCTTGAGGTGTTGCCACGCTATCGGAAATCCGCGCCAATCCTGTACCAAGGCTGCGAAAACCTGATGACAGCGATTACTATCAAGCGGCCAAAGATGACGGGAGCGTTCAAGAAACGACCTGCCCGGGATAAATTCAAAATTCCGATATGGGAAGAAGGTGACCATACAGCAGGCTGGTATATCCTAAGCCGCGCCTACGAAACCTACAGCAGGGGCGATCTCGTAAGATACGAACATGCGCTATTCTTGACACATGATGAGCAATTTCTAGAAACGAGCCACACGCTCATGCAACTCCATGGCGATGGGGTTCTGAAGAACGGTCAACTATTGGGTGGAGCGATCACGATTATTCCCTACTCTGGAAGCCCAGGTTTCGTTGACGACGGTCTCATAGCTAACCGATATCTCCGACCCAAATTGGAAAGCTTCGGGTTTGACGTACCTTCCTCGCGCCATAGTGAAGCTTCTTACCTTCGACCTGGTGCAAAATATTTTGAATCCTGCTTTGCTAGATTGTTCCAGGCTGCCGGACTGGAAATGCCGACCAATTTGCATCTACCTGAAGGATGGGATTGATCTTTGAGCCGGCGCCCTGATCTTTTCTCGCTACGAGCCGACGTGCCCGTCAGGATCGGCGAGAGCCCCTCGATCGGGCGACGCTACTCACTTACGACACGGCAGACACGCTGAGGTCGTCGGCATCATCGGAGGCCCAAGGGCACGGTAGGCATGGCAGAGTGTAACGATGCTCGTCACTCCTCGTCCTGGGATGGACCCGACTCACCTCCTTGACAGCTTGCGCTCAGTCAGAGGAACGCAACTATGATTCGTGGTGCTGGAGGCCCTGCCGACGCCCACAAGCGTGTGCTTGCGTACCTGGAGTAGACGAACTTCGCGGTGCAGATGCTTGGGAGTCTGATCAGCGACGCCGATCTACGTGCCTTGGTGCTGACTAGACGACATGAGGTTCTTCTCTCCGGGGTCGGCACCATGAGGGGCACCGAGATGGAGTTTCAGCGACCTGTTCGGCCCGCCCGGCATCGATGCGACGATCAGCCAGCTAGCCGAGCGGGCAACCCAGCTCAGGACCCCGCAGCAGTCTCCCGCGCCGAAGCGGCTCGCACCCGGATCGCCGAGCTTGACGCCGAGATCAGCCAGTACCGGGAAGCCTCAAGGCCGGGGCAGACCCTGCCGTCATCGGCCCGTGGATCGCCGAGACACAGGCCAGAAAGGTCGCGGCCCAAGCCGAGATCCGAGCCGCCGTCGGCCAGCGCCACATGAGCAGGGATGACATCGCGGCCATCGTCACCGCCATAGGCGATCTGGTACGCATGATCCAGGAGACCGATCCAGCAGACAAGGCAGAGATCTACGCCCGGCTCGGGCTTACGCTCACCTACCAGCCAGAACGACGACTGGTAGAAGCCACCGTCAAGCCGGGGCCGGACATGCGCAAAGGGTTCGTGTCCGAGGCCCATCAGCACCAAAAGCCAATGTCTCGTGACAGCAGAGTTCGCGCTGAACAGCGGTGGTGCTCGATGACACCCCTGACGTCTTGTCATGGATGAGGAGAAAGCCAGCGTGCAGGAGAACGCTGACGAACTGCTCGCCTATAACATGAGGAAGCTGCGCGAGGCCGCCGACATGTCACAGGTCGAGCTCGCTCGACAGATGTCAGAGCACGGCCACCTATGGCACCAGTCAACAGTCGGCCGGATCGAGGCCGGCCGACAACCTCTGAGGTTTGCCGAGGCGGTGGCTCTAGCTACTGTGCTGAAGACATCACTGGACAGGCTTACGTGGACGACTAGCGAGAAGTCCGCGTCGCACCTGCTGAACAGCTCGATCAGCAGCGCCGACGAAGCATGGAACGGGATCGCAGACGGCACCGCGCACCTTCTAGGGGCGCAGTTCCATCTCGCCAGTACCGTCACGAGCTGCGAAATCAGCAACTACTACGAGTCAGACAGGATCAGGGACCTCGTACGGGAAGCCCGGGGTCTGCTGGACAGAACACCGGAGGCCGCTGTAGCAGAGGGCCGCCGTTCGCATGCAAAACTACAGGCCGCAGGAGCTGATGAGGGGGAGAAGGGCGATAACAGGGAAGTGAACCCAAAGCTCTCCCGTCCTGCAGTCCAGGTGCTGGATGTCGGCTGTCACGGTGCTCCAGCCACAGCCGAACTGTTGGGTGAGCGCGTCTCCCTTGATCCGGATGCGGAGGTGCGCAGGGCGGCGGTGCGGGCGCTGGCTGCTGGCTGGCACGATGACCCAGCATGCGGAGGTGCGCAGGGCGGCGGTGCGGGCGCTGGCTGCTGGCTGGCACGATGACCCAGCCACAGTCGATCTGCTACGCGACCGCGTCTCCCTTGATCCGGATGCGGGCGTGCGCGGGGCGGCGGTGCGGGCGCTGGCTGCTGGCTGGCACGATGACCCAGCCACAGCCGATCTGCTACGTGACCGGGCCATCTTTGATCATGACGAGGACGTGCGCAGGGCGGTGTACTACGAGCTGATTGCTCGCTGGCCCGATGACCCAGCCACAGTTGAACTGCGGCGTAAGCGCGCCATCTTTCTTTGATCCGGACTCGCAACGTCGAACGCGTCGGTCCGTGGCTCAGGTGCGCCAGCCACGGACGGGGCGGTTACCTATGACTACGCGGAAGGAGAGGGGCCTGCCCAGGGCCAAGCAATGAGATTGACACAGCCAGCCCTATCCAGGCCTTCTGCCCTTCAGGTGGCTGCTCTGGCGTGGTGTACTCGGCCTGGGCGTCACGGTCACTCTTCACGGTGGATGTCACACGGTCTGGGCGTCGGTCGCATTGTCAGCAGTGGCGCCCGGCCAACGCCTAGTTAGGCTTCTGGTACCGGGCTAGCGGAGGCCGCCAGGTCATGATCACCAGGGTCCGGCCGGCTCGGCCATGACGGCCGCCCCAAAGGCGTCGAAATACGGCCCGCACACCCACGAGGTCATCGGCGCCCAGCGTTACGGCAACCTCCGGGGCAACGCCAGTCACCGCCGCGGGCACCCGCGCGGACGCAACCCCGGGGATGTCTGGGCGATCCCCACACGCCCCTACAACGGCCCGCACTTCGCCGCCTTTCCGATCGATCTCCCGCTGCGCTGCATCGCGGCAGGATGCAAACCAGACGGCACCGTGCTCGACCCGTTCACCGGCACCGGCACCACCGGCCTGGCCGCCATCCAGCTCGGCCGCCGGTTCACCGGCATCGAGCTATCAGCCAGGTTCGCTGATCTCGCCGCCACCCGGCTGAGCCAGACAGCGAACTGCGGACAGGACGGCCTACCATGACCGCGCGGAAACAAAGCGCCTGTTCAGGGCCTCCCAAATCGGGATCGCGGCCGTACGATAGCAGGCCCGGATCAGGATCGGGCCGGACGCCACGCCACGCCCAGGACCAGGAAGACATCCACGTCATCCTGCCCGCCGAACCGCCGAGACTCACCCCGGGAGCGGCCAGGGCGCTGCTAAGGGTCCTGGTTAAGGCGCACGACCGGCTCAAGGATCAAGACCGGCGCGAAGGAGCCGCCACATGATCAAGTTCGCGTTCTACGGCCGGGTCTCCACCGAGGACCAGCAAGACCCCGAATCGTCGCGGGCCTGGCAGCTCACCCGCTCCCGTACCCTCATCGAGCCACGTGAGGGCGCGATCGTCGCCGAGTACTTCGACGTGGACGACTCCCGGTCCATCCCCTGGCAGCGCCGGCCGCGCGCCACCGCACTGCTAGCCGAACTCAAGAACTCAGACCGCGGCTTCGACGCGATCGTGATCGGTGAACCGCACCGCGCCTTCTACGGCAACCAGTACGGCCTGACCTTCCCGTTGTTCGAGCATTACGGCGTACCGCTGTGGGTGCCCGAGGTTGGCGGGCCCATCGACCCGGCCAACGAGGCGCACGACATGGTCATGTCCGTGTTCGGCGGGATGAGCAAGGCCGAGCGGAACCGCATCAAGATCCGCGTCCGTACCGCGATGGAGGCCCAGGCCCGCATGGAAGGCCGGTTCCTCGGCGGGCGTCCGCCGTACGGCTACCTGATCGTGGATGCAGGACCGCACCCCAACCCGGCCAAAGCCGCCGATGGCAAGCGGCTGCACCGGCTAGATCTCGATCCGGAGGCGGCACCGGTCGTACGCCGCATCTTCGCCATGTTCATCGCCGGGCACGGGATCTACGCCATAGCCGAAGCGCTCACCCGTGACGGCATTCCGTGCCCGTCCGCGCATGACCCGCGGCGCAACACCCATCGCTGCGGCGTCGCCTGGAACAAATTCGCCGTCCGCGCGATCCTCGCCAATCCCCGGTACACCGGCCACCAGGTGTGGAACAAGCAACGGAAAGACGAGGTACTGATCGACGTGGACGACGTCGCGCTCGGCCACATAGCCAAGCTGCGGTGGAACGAATCCGATAAATGGGTGTGGTCCGAGCAGATCGTGCACCCGCCGATCATCGACCGGGAGACCTTCGACCAGGTCCAGGCCATGCTGAACGGACGCGCCAGCAAGCACGCCGAGCACAAGCCCCACCGCACCCGTCGGCCCTATGCGCTGCGGGGCTGCCTGTGGTGCGGCATCTGCGAGCGGCGGATGCAAAGCCACTGGGCCAACGACGCCCCGTACTACCGGTGCCGGTTCCCCGCCGAATACGCGCTAGCCAACCGCGTCGAGCATCCGCTGAACGTGACCTTGCGAGAAACAGCGATCCTCGGCCAGATCGACGGCTGGCTGGCCCGCGAGTTCGCCCCGCACCGCCTCACCGAGACGATCCACGACCTGGCCGCAGCCCAGCACCCCGGCACCGCGGCACACGCGGGAGACAACGAGGAAACAGCCCGCAAGATCACCGAGTGCGACCGCAAGCTCGCCCAGTACCGCGCCGCGCTCGACGCCGGAGCCAGCCCCGCGACCGTCGCCGCGTGGATCGCCGAGACCGAAGCCGAGCGGGCCAGGTACCAGGTCAGCATGCGCCAGGTCGTCGTCCGCCCCCGGATGACCGGAGCCGAGATCAAGGCCATCGTGGACAAGCTCACGGACATCGCGAAAGTCCTGGAAGACGCAGATCCCGACGACAAGTCCGAGATCTTCCGCCAGCTAGGCCTGAGGCTGACCTACCATCCAGGTGATAGGCTTGTTCGAGCAGAAATCCCCGCTCAATATTGGTTTTTCGAAAGTGTCCGAGGGGGGACTTGAACCCCCATGCCCTAACGGGCACTAGCACCTCAAGCTAGCGCGTCTACCTATTCCGCCACCCGGACCTGCGACACAGCCGAAGCCACGCCGGCTGCCTAACCTTAGCAAACCCTGTGCCCTCAAGCGAAGTGCCGAAGGGAGGCGATCGAGGCCTCGTGCGACGATAGTCACGTGACCGACAACGTGACCGACAAGCCGGAGAACCAGCCGACAGCGCAGGCCGCAGACCAGCCGACGGCCGGCAGAGCGGATCAGACGACGGCCGGCAGAGCGGACCAGCCGACGGTCGGCAGTGCGGACCAGCCGACGGCCGGCAGAGCGGACCGGTTGACCGCGCAGGACGAGGTCGTGGGCATCTGCCGCGACCTGATCAGGATCGACACCACCAACCCCGGAGACCACTCCGGTCCGGGCGAGCGACGGGCCGCTGAGCATGTGGCCGCTCTGCTGGCGGAGGTGGGCCTCGCTTCGGAGATCCTGGAGTCTCATCCCAAACGCGCCAGCGTGGTGGCTCGCATCCCGGGACGCGATCAGACCAGGCCCGGTCTGCTGGTCCACGGTCATCTCGATGTGGTGCCCGCCAACGCCGAGGACTGGCAGGTGGGTCCGTTCAGCGCGGAGCTCGCAGACGACTGCGTCTGGGGCCGCGGCGCGGTCGACATGAAGGACATGGATGCGATGATCCTGGCCGTCGTGCGTCAGCGGCAGCGGGAGGCCAGGCAACCCGCGCGTGACATCGTCCTCGCCTTCACCGCCGATGAGGAGGCCGGCAGTACCTGGGGTGCCCGCTACCTGGTTAACAACCACGCTGACCTGTTCGAAGGTGTCACGGAGGCGATCGGCGAGGTCGGCGGGTTCAGCATGACCCTGGCTGACCAGCGGCTCTACCTGATCGAGACCGCCGAAAAGGGCATCGCCTGGCTACGGCTGACCGCGCGTGGCACCGCGGGGCATGGCTCGATGATCCAGCCGGACAACGCGGTCACCGAACTGGCTGAGGCCGTCGCCAGGATCGGCCGGCACGAGTGGCCGACGCGCCTCACTCCCACGGTCAACGCCTTCCTTGAGAGCATCTGTGCCATTCTGGGCGTAGATTTCAACGCGAACGACCCGGCGCAATCCCTCAGTAAAATCGGTCCCCTCGCGCGGCTTATCGGCGCAACGCTGAAAAATACCACGAACCCGACAGGCCTTCGCGCCGGCTACAAGGTGAATGTGATCCCGCAGACGGCTACCGCCGAAATCGACGGCCGCTTCCTTCCTGATTGTGAGGAAGAATTCTACGCCGAACTGGACAAGTTGCTCGGGCCGTCGGTGACCCGCGAGTTCATTCACCGGGACATCGCCATGGAGACCACTCCGGACGGGGCCCTCTACGACGCGATGACCAGCGCATTGCTGCGCGAGGATCCGGACGCGCGGGTCGTGCCCTACTGCTTGTCCGGCGGTACCGACGCGAAGGCGTTCAGTCGTCTGGGCATTAGGTGTTTCGGATTTGCCCCACTTCAGCTTCCTCCGGATCTGGACTTTTCCGGAATGTTCCACGGAATCGACGAACGCGTTCCGGTCGACGGGTTGCGTTTCGGTACGCGGGTCCTGGACCGGTTTCTCGATCACTGTTAACCAGGGTTAGCGCATGTGCGCGCCAAGCGAGCCATTGCCGTCTGGGTCGTTAATTCCAGCGAATTCTCGTCGCGGGCACTCCTTGTGGTGTTACGGTGACGCTCGGTATGGGAACGAAGGGTGCTTCGTTCCTTACCCAGAGCTACAAAACACCTCCCAAATAACCCCCAACAAGGAGTACCCATGACGCCATGGGCAAAGTGGACGGCGAAAACGGTCCTGCTCACCACCGGGTTTGCGGCGGCTGGCGGTGGTCTCCCCGGCGTAGCCTTCGCCGGCGCCGGCGGCACCAACGCGGGTAACGTCTCGGTGCTGAGCGGCAACCTGGTCAGTACCGGTCAGAACAGGGCGCCGGTCAGCATTCCGATCAGCGTATGCGGGAGCGCGGCCGCCGTCCTTGGTGACTCATCCGCCGGCTGCGCCGGCGGCGCGACAGCCGGCGACTGGGTCCGCGATACATCCAGCAAGGGCCGCCCCAAAGCGGCCGGCAAGGTCGGCAAGTCCGGCAAGGCCGGCAAGAGCAGGAAAACCAGCGAGACCCGTGAGTCCAAGCGCCGCACCTCACACCATCCTACGAAGACGCAGCTGGCCGGGCTTGGCGTCCTGCCGGGCATCGCGACGGTGCCGGGGCTCGGCGACGTGACCAGCCTGTCCCCGCTGGCCGGCCTGACCGGCGGCGGCGCGCTCATGCCTGCCAGCACGCTCAGTGCCTACCAGCAGAACTACCGGGAACGGGCTCTGCCGGGTACGACCGACGGCGGCATGAGCGGTGGTATGAGCGGTGGCTCCTTCGCGACCCTGGCGGTCGGCGCGCTGCTCGCGGGCGCGGCGGCTCTCAAGCTGGCCAGTCGCCGCCCCCGCGACCGCCGGACCGGCGCCGGTCAGGTGTCGGCATGAGCGCCCGGATATGGCCCGCGGCCGCGAGCGCGGCCGCCGCGAGCGCGACAGCGGTGACCGCGGTAATCGCGGCGCTGGTCCTGCCCGGCGGCCTCGCCCACGCCAGCACCGACCCCCCGCCGGCCAGCATCGGCAACACCTCGATCGCCTCAGGCAACCGGGTTCTGCTGCCGCTTAGCCTCCCGCTGAATGTGTGCGGCGTGTCGATCGCGGTCCTCGGTACGGCTCAGTCCGGCTGCAATGGCGGATCCGCGGTCGGTAACCCGCCAGGTAACCCAGGCGGTCCCATGATTCCAGGCGGCCCACCCGGCAGCAAGCACCATAAAACCCCCAAGCACCACAAAACCCACAAAACCCACAAAAGCCTGAATCGTCACCATAAGCACCACCGCGGATCGTCAACCGGATCGCACAGCCGGCCAAACCGCGGATCCACGTCGACCGTGTCCTCCACTAGCGCAATCACCAGCACAACATCTTTCTCGTCCGGCACCCTGCCGACCACGGGAGCCAACCTGCTCGGCATCCTGGCCGCCGCGGCCGGCTGCCTCGGAGCAGGCGCGGGCGCCCTGTTCGCGCGCCGGCGCAGTGCCGGCATACGACGCAGTGCCGGCACACGACGCAGTGCCGGCGCCTAAGAGGGATAGCTCACCTCCCGATACGAACGTGGGCGGTTACCTCGCAGGCCAGCGGCGCGAATCGCGAAAGGGTAACCGCCCACTCCCGCACGTCCGGGAATCTTTGACGGCTCTGCAGGGTTCAGAACGTACGGACCGGGCGTATGATTCGCCTTCGGAGGGTAGCCTTCCTGCTGCCGTCGGCGTAGAGCCGGAGCCTGGCCAGTTCCCAGTCGCCGTATTCGGCGTGATCGGTCAGGATACGGCGCGCGGCGTCGCGAGACGTGCCGCGTGGTATGTAGACGACGAGGTAGGCGTACTCGGCCATCGGTCCTATTCTGCTTGAGTTTACTGGCGATTCAACCCGTGGTAGGAAATTCTCGGCCATAATCCGGCAAGCGCGGGGGAACACCAGGAGTCGTGCGGACGGTTGGAATTGCAGGGAACCGATGCGCGTGACCAAGGGTAGTGTGACGGCTCACGGGCACGGATGCGAGGACGGGTAGAGTGCCAGCTAGAACGAAGGCTGCGGAGACGAAAACCGCAGGAACCAAGAGGTCAGCGAGCGGCGGGTCCAAAGGGACGAGGGCCGTCGGCGCCAAGGCGACCGCGGGTGGTCGCGGCAGCAAACTGGTGATAGTCGAGTCCCCGTCCAAGGCGCGCACGATCGCCGGGTACCTGGGCAACGGCTATGTCGTCGAATCGAGCGTCGGCCACATCCGTGACATGCCGGACAGCGCCGCCGACATCCCGTCGAAGTACAAGAGCGAGCCGTGGGCCCGCCTCGGCGTCGACGTGGATCACGACTTCGAGGCGCTCTACGTCGTGCATAACGACAAGAAGCCGCAGGTGTCGAAGCTCAAGACCCTGCTCAAGGACGCCGACGAACTGCTGCTCGCCACCGATGAAGACCGTGAGGGCGAGGCGATCGCCTGGCATCTGCGCGAGGAGCTGAAGCCCAAGGTCCCGACCCGGCGGATGGTCTTCCATGAGATCACCCCGGAGGCGATCGCGCGCGCCATCGAGAGCCCGCGGGACATCGACCTCGGCCTGGTGGACGCCTATCAGGCGCGCCGCGTGCTGGACCGGCTGTACGGGTACGAGGTCTCGCCCGTGCTGTGGAAGAAGGTCATGCCCAAGCTGTCGGCGGGCCGGGTGCAATCGGTAGCGACGCGGCTGGTGGTGGACCGGGAGCGCGAGCGGATCGTGTTCCGCCCCGCGAACTACTGGGACCTCGAGGCCGAGTTCGCCACGAAGGCGAAGGCTGGCAGCGACACCAGCCCGAACTCGTTCACGGCCACGCTGGTCGCGCTGGACGGCCGCCGGATAGCCCAGGGCCGCGACTTCGGTCCCACCGGCCAGCTCAAGTCGGCCGACGTGGTGCACCTCGATGGCGCCGCCGCCGCGGCCCTGGCCGGCCGTCTCGGAAACACCGAGTTCGAGGTGTCCAGCGTCGAGCGCAAGCCGTACCGCCGCGCACCGTACGCGCCGTTCCGCACCACCACGCTCCAGCAGGAGGCGTCCCGCAAGCTGGGTTTCTCCGCCAAGCTGACGATGTCCGTCGCGCAGCGGCTGTATGAGAACGGCTACATCACCTATATGCGTACCGACTCGGTGACGCTGTCGCAGACCGCGATCACCGCGGCCCGCCGTCAGGCGACGCAGCTCTACGGGCCGGACTATGTGCCGGAAAAGCCCCGCGTCTACGCGAGCAAGGTCAAGAACGCCCAGGAGGCGCATGAGGCGATCCGCCCGGCCGGGGACAGCTTCCGTACCCCGGCGCAGGTCGCCAAGGACAAGCTCAGCCGAGATGAGCTGCGCCTGTACGAGCTGATCTGGCAGCGCACCGTCGCGTCCCAGATGAAAGATGCCACCGGCGAGTCGGTATCGGTCCGGGTGGCTGGGATGTCCACGGACAACGAGCGCGCCGAGTTCGGCGCGTCCGGCAAGATCATCAACTTCTACGGTTTCCTCAAGGCGTACGTGGAGAGCACCGACGACGACGCCGACCGCGACGACCGCGAGCGGCGCCTGCCGCCGCTAGCCGAGCGCGATCCGCTCGACGTCCTCAGGCTGGGCCCGTCGGAACACTCGACCCGGCCGCCGGCCCGCTACACCGAGGCCTCGCTGATCAAGGAGCTGGAAGACCGGGAGATCGGCCGGCCGTCCACGTACGCGACGATCATCGGCACGATCCTCGATCGCGGCTACGTGTTCAAGAAGGGCACCGCGCTGGTCCCGTCGTTCCTGGCCTTCGCGGTGATCACCCTGCTTGAGCGGCATTTCGGCCAGCTCGTCGACTACGAGTTCACCGCCCAGATGGAAGACGTGCTGGACGAGATCGCCCGTGGCGAAGCCGAGCGCGTGCCGTGGCTGCGCCGGTTCTACTTCGGCCAGGACGGTGATGTCGGCCTGAAGTCGCTGGTGGGCGACATCAGCGAGATCGACGCGCGCGACGTCAGCTCGTTCCCGCTGGCCGGCACCGACATCGTGGTGCGGGTCGGCCGCTACGGCCCTTACCTGGAACGCGACGGCGCGCGGGTCAACGTCCCCGAAGACCTGGCGCCGGACGAGCTCACTCTGGAAAAAGCAGAAGAACTTTTCAACCAGCCGAACGGCGACCGTTTGCTCGGCACAGATCCCGCTTCGGGCCATGACATAGTCGCCAAGGCGGGGCGCTTCGGCCCGTACGTGACCGAGGTGCTGCCGGAAGGCGACAAGAACAAACCGCGTACCGGGTCGCTGTTCAAGTCCATGGGGCTCGACACGGTGACGCTGGACGACGCGCTCAGGCTGCTCAGCCTGCCGCGGGTGATCGGCGAACTGGACGGCGAGCAGGTCACCGCGCAGAACGGCCGGTACGGCCCCTATGCCAAGAAGGGCACGGACAGCCGCTCACTGGAGTCCGAGGAGCAGCTTTTCACGCTTACCCTGGCCGAGGCGAAGGAACTGTTCGCACAGCCGAAGGCCCGGGGCACCCGCGCCGCGGCGCCGCCGCTGCGTGAGCTGGGCGCCGACCCGGCCAGCGGCAAGCCCATGGTGATCAAGGACGGCCGGTTCGGGCCCTATGTGACCGACGGGGAGACCAACGCGTCGCTGCGTAAAGGTGACGAGGTCGCCTCGATCACCGACCAGCGGGCAGCCGAACTGCTCGCCGAGCGCCGTGCGGCGGCGCCAGCGGCCGGTACCCGGTCAAGACGCGCGACAAGCACGCGGAAGAAAACGGGAACCACAGGTCGTTCTGCTGCTAAGAAGTCTTAGCTGTAAAACACCGATACGCTGATCGCCGTGAACTTCCGAGCCGCACCAGACCACCTGAGGCGGCATCATGCCCATGAGCCGCATGAGCCGGGAGTGCTGTCGATCAAGCCGTTCCGGCGGCTGTGGATCGCGTTGTCCCTGTCCAGCGTGGGTGACTGGCTGAGCATCGTCGCGCTGACCGCGCTGGCGCCGGCGCTGACTCATGGCGGGACGGTGGCGAAGAGTTCCGCCGTGGGCGGCGTCTGGCTGGCCACGCTGCTGCCGGCCCTGCTGTTCGGCCCGCTGGCCGGTGCGGTCGCTGACCGGATGGACCGCCGGGTGACGATGATCACCGGTGATGTGCTCCGCGGGGTGTTGTTTCTCTCGATCCCGATCTTCCCTAACCTGACCTGGATCTACATCACGAAGTTCCTGGCCGGGGTGGTCACGCAGTTCTGGTCGCCCGCGACGTCCGCGACGGTGCCCAACCTGGTACCCAAGGACAAGCTGGAGCGGGCCAACCAGCTCAGCCTGCTCACCACCTACGGGACCGCTCCGCTCGCGGCCGGCCTGTTCAGCGTGCTGGCCCTGGTCAGCGAGGGGCTGAGCAAGGTCACCCCGCTGTTCCATACCAGCAACGTGTACCTGGCGCTGTACTTCAACGCCGCTTCCTACGGGATCTCCGCGCTGACCGTGTTCTTCCTGCGCGAGATACCCAAGCGGCACGCGAGTGAGAAGATATCGGCGCCGTCGACGGCCAAGTCGATCTGGGAGGGTTTTCAGTTCATCCGGCGGACGCCGGTGGTGCGCGGCCTCGTGGTGGGCATGGTGGGCGCGTTCGCCGCCGCCGGCGTGGTGGTGGGGCTCGGATACCAGTACATCACCCAGACGCTGCATGGCGGCAGCGCGGGCTGGGGCGCGGTATTCGCGGCGATCTTCATCGGCATGGCCCTCGGCATGCTGTTCGGCACGCGGCTCCTGGGTGACTTCAGCCGTAGGCGCCTGTTCGGCGTGACGATCGCGGTGGCCAGCATTCCGCTCGCCCTGATTGGCCTGGTGCCCCAGCTTGTCGTGGTCACGTTCCTGGTCGTGATCATCGGCGCGCTGTCCGGGGTCGCCTATTCGACCGGGTTCACCATCGTGGGGCTGGAGGTCGACGACGACACGCGTGGCCGGGTGTTCGCCTTCTTCCAGTCGTCCATCCAGGTCATCCTGTTCACGGTGATCGCGGTCGTGCCGTTCCTGTCCGCCCTGTTCACCAAGCTGATCTCGAGCATGAGCGGCTCGGGGGACGTCAAGATCGGCAACGTGGTCTACGTGTCGGCCGGACAGAACGTGGTGATCCTGCTGGCGGCCGCGGCCGCCGCGCTGCTCGGCTGGAAGTCGTACCGGGAGATGGATGACCGCCAGGGCGTTCCGTTGCGGGCGGATCTGGTCGCGGCCATCCGGGGTACGCCGTTCACACCCGAGGCGCCGGAGGCGGCCAGCGCGAACGGCGTGGTGCCGTCTGCGGGGTTGTTCATAGTGTTCGAGGGTGGCGAGGGGTCGGGCAAGACCACTCAGGCCCGGCTGGTCGCGATCTGGTTGCGAGAGCTGGGATATGACGTCGTCACCACTCACGAACCGGGGGCCACCAAGATCGGGATGCGGCTGCGGGCGCTGCTGCTGGACACCTCGCATACCGGCATGTCGCCGCACGCCGAGGCGCTGATGTACGCGGCCGACCGGGCCGAGCATGTGTCGTCGGTGATCGGCCCGGCGCTGGCCCGCGGCGCGATAGTCATATCGGACCGGTATGTGGATTCGTCCCTGGCGTATCAGGGGGCCGGGCGGAAGCTTCCGGTGACGGAGATCGCCCAGCTCAACGACTGGGCGACCGGAGGCCGGAAGCCGGACCTGACGGTGCTGCTGGATATGGACCCGGTCGCCGGACTCCAGCGGCGGACCAGGTCCGCGGACCGGCTGGAAGCCGAGCCCGCCGAGTTCCATCAGCGGGTACGGGACGGGTTCCGGGATCTGGCCAAGGCGGAGCCGTCCAGATATCTGATCGTGGACGCCGATCGGCCTCAGGAAGAGGTCACCCGGGAGATCACCGACCGCGTCCGCGGCATGCTTCCCGACCCGGTGCCACATGTCTCCGAGGCCTCGACAAGCACCTTCCCCGCGATAAGGGACGAGCCATGACAGTGGGTGTGTTCGGCGACCTCGCCGGTCAGGACGCGGTGATTGAGCAGCTGTCCCGGGCCGCGGCCGGGGCGGATATGGTCCTGGCGGGGCGGCCTGCGGAGCCAGGCGTGATGACCCATGCGTGGCTGTTCACCGGGCCGCCCGGGTCGGGCCGCTCGGTGGCGGCGCGTGCCTTCGCCGCGGCGTTGCTGTGCCCCAACGGCGGGGACGGTACCTGTGCGTCGTGCACGCAGGTGCACGCCGGGACGCATGCGGACCTGATGCTGGTCCGCCCCGAAGGGCTTTCCTACGGTGTGAAGCAGACCAGGGACCTCGTGCTGCGGGCGGCGGGAGCGCCCGCCGGGGGACGCTGGCAGGTGGTGCTGTTCGAGGACGCCGACCGGTGCACCGAGCAGGCGGCGAACGCGCTGCTCAAGGCCATCGAGGAGCCCGCTCCGCGGACCGTCTGGCTGCTGTGCGCGCCGTCTGCTGAAGACCTGGTGCCCACTATCCGATCCAGGTGCCGGCTTGTCACATTGGTAGTACCGTCGAGTCAGGCGGTTGCGAAAGTACTTGTGGACCGGGATGGGGTAGACCCCGCCCGGGCGCTGGACGCGGCCCGCGCGGCGCAGGGACACGTAGGCCGCGCCCGGCGTCTTGCCCTGGATGACGCGGCCGCGCGTCGGCGTCGTGACGTGCTGAACATCCCGGTACGCGCCACGTCGCTTGGACCAGCCCTGAGTTCAGCCGCGGCGTTGGTGAAAACCGCCGAGGAGGAAGCGAAGGCGGTCACCGAGTCGCTGGATGAGCCGGAACGCGAAGCCCTTCGTCGCGCGTACGGCGAGGGTTCGACCGGCAAGGGCGTGGCCAAGGCCATCCGCGGCATGGCCGGGGCGATGAAGGACCTGGAAGACCGCCAGAAGTCACGCGCCACCCGCATCAAACGGGACATGCTCGATCAGGCCCTGGTAGATCTCGCGGCCTTCTACCGCGACGTCCTCATGATCCAGATGGGCGCTCAGGTCGAGCTGGCGAACACGGACCGGGAATCGGACCTCCGCCAGATAGCGGCCGCGACGTCCCCCGAGTCCACATTGAGGCGCATCCAGGGAATTATGCGGTGCCGGGAGCGACTCGCGCTGAATGTCGCCCCCCTGCTAGCCGTAGAAGACATGACCCTCTCCCTATCCCGCGCCTGACCCCACCGTCAGGGGGGTGAATGTGCCATTGCACCCCCTCCAGGGGGGACGATGGCACATTCACCCCGCGCGGTTTGGGCAGGGGACGGTTCGGATGGGGAGGGGCCCTCGCTCGAGGCCGCGTTGGTAGGTGTCACGGATCCGTTTGATGACGGTCGTCGGCTCCTGGTGGAGTTGGCGCGGCGAGAAGTGCAGCGGGTAGATGCCGAGCGAGAACATCAGATCATGGCGGGCCATGGTCTTCTCCCAGGCCGCGGGCGAGAGGTGCCACTCCCGGGAATCGACCTCGACGGCAACCGCCGCATCTGGCCACCATGCATCGGGCCGGGCTATGAACTGCTTGCCCAGGTAAAGGTCCGGGTTGAGCATGGGCATCGGCAGGTGGGCGCCTTTGATCAGGTCCAGCAGGTCGCCTTCCACAGTGGATCGGATGCCTTGCCTTACCTCGCCGAGCACGCGGCGTGGAAGTGCTGAGTGCCGGATAGGGCCTTCACCGAGTTCCTCGCCGAGCTGTCGTAGCGTGCAATGTCCCTGTTGCATTGCGTCGGCGATTACGGCCCTGACCTCCCGCACGTTCCGGAGCGTGCGGGAGGTGTCCATCACGGCACGGGCCACGAGAGCGAACTGGAGCGGACCACGGGTCGATACGCGCAGCGGCATTCGCAACGTCCGTTCTACTTGCACGAAGGAGATGCTACGGCGCCGTCTCTCTCCTGGAATGAGCACGTCGATCATGTCCAGCCTGGGTGGCCGGAGGCCGTAGTGAAACATGGCGGCCGAGCCGGTTATCACGCTGCCCGATCCGGCATACAGCGCGGCCGCCATTTCCTTGTGCAGCAGGCTGGGCGTCCCTGTCTCGGTGAGGTAAACACCGGGGAGCATAACTTGCCACGGCCCGCCCGGGCGGATGCGATGCTCCACAGCCTTGTCGGTCATGCCGAGGGTCAGCAGCTGGGTGCGGGATACCACGCCGAACTGCTCAGAGATAAGTGTGTCCAAGTGATCACACTGCGTGTTTGCGCTCATGGGCGAAGCATGGCATGGGGGTCTGACAAAACTGGGGGCAACCGGGGTGCGGGGTGGCGCGTCTTAAGCTGCATAAGGGGTTCTACGGGGATTTCAGTAGGAGGAAAGCTGTTATGTTGCGTCGTGTTGTGACTGCTGTTGCTGGCGTTGCCTGTGTGGCTGCTGCGGCTGGAGCGGCCGCCGCTCCCGCGTCCTACGCGGCACCGGCCGCGTCCAGGGCGGGGAAGCTGACGGTCACAATCAGCGGATTGCACCGGCATCCGGTCGTTGCCCTCGGCGGCGCGCCGCTGACGTTCGTTGTCACGGTGCGGAACGGCACGCGTCAGGTTGAGCGGAACATCACCCCCGTCGTGGCCATCGACCACTGCGGTTGCACGCACACGCCGGTGGAGATGGCGCCCGTGGGGACACTGCGGGAACTGGACCGCGCCAGCGGTAAGTGGCACACCGTCTTCTACGACCGCGTAGGCACCGGCATGGACTACCTGACCGTGGTGCAGCAGCATCCGTTCACGCTGGGCCCGGGCAGGAGCGCCAGCTTCGTCTTCCGGCTTTCGTTCGCCAGCCAGAAGCACCAGCCGGTCAGGGTGTTCCCCGGCGGCCGGTCCGGGATCCTGGTGTCGGTGGTCCGGGAACCGGTGAACCTCTCGAAGTCCCCCGTCCTCGCCAGCGTCGATGACCAGGTAGCCGTCAGCGTCCGCTGACCACGGACGGATCCCGGTCGGCCAGATGCGTGATGACCTTTTCGGCGATGCTGTCGAGCGCGGCGACTTCTTCGTCGGTGAGCAGGTCGATCATGTTGCGGCGGACGGAGGCGACGTGCGGGGGCGCGGCCGTTTCGAGGATGGACAGGCCCCGTTCGGTCAGGCTGATCAGCGCCCCTCGTGCGTCGTCCGCGCATGGCTGCCGGGCCACCAGCCCGCGCACCTCCATCCGCCCCACGTGGTGTGCGAGCCGGCTGGTTGACCACAGAAGCTGGGCAGCCAGATCGCCTGCCCGCCAGCGGCTACCGGGTTTCTCCGACAATGTCGACAGCACGTCGTAGTCGGCCTCCGACAGGCCGGAGTCCCGGTTGAGGTCGCGTGCGATCTCCAGGTCAAGCAGCGTCCGCATGCGCCGGTAACGGCGCCAGGCGCGCTCCTGCGGCGCGGTCAGCCAGCGAGTCGATGCCACGAACAGGAGCTTAGCCCATTTGCTGACATGTCAGTAATCTGATATTTTTACTGACATGTCAGCAACGATCCAACTGACGTTCGGGGTGGGCGTGCCCGCCTCGGCCGCGCCCGGCGACGATCCGGTGGGCCTGGCCCAGCACGCGGAGCGGCTCGGTTATGACTTCGTCTCCGTCGCCGACCATCCCTGCGGCAGCGGCCCCAGCTACGAGGCGGCGACGGTGCTGACCTGGATCGCGGCGCACACCAGCCGGATCAAGGTGGCCAGCCGTGTCCTGGCTGTGCCGTTCCGGCGTCCGGCCATGGTCGCGAAGGTCGCCGCATCGCTGGATCTGCTTTCCGGCGGCCGGTTCATCCTCGGGCTAGGGGCCGGCTACTCCGACGAGGAGGTCGCCGCTGTCGGCGCCCCCGCGCTCTCACCGGCGGAAAAGGTCGATGGCCTGGCAGAGGCCATCCAGGTCATCCGCGGCGCGTGGACGGTCTCCGGCTATACCCAGCACGGCGATCACCACAGCGTCCTGGGTCTCGAGATGGAACCCAGGCCGGCCCAGCCGATCCCGGTATGGCTGGGGACCTTCGGGCCGCGCGCGCTCGCCGTTACCGGCAGGCTCGCCGACGGCTGGATCCCCTCGCTGGGATACGTGCCGGCCGAGGAGCTTCCCGCCATGCGGCGCCGGGTCGACACCGCTGCCCGCGACGCCGGCCGGCGGCCAGAGGACATCCGCGGCATCCTCAACGCGGCAATCCGCATCGATCCGGATGCCGGGCCGCGGCCAGATGTGATCACCGGCCCGGTCAAGCAGGTGGTAAGCCAGCTTCAGGATCTCGTCGGCCTCGGCTTCACCGGATTCAACTTCAACTTCAGCGACCCGGACCGGATCACGAACATGCGGCGGGTGGCCGAGGAGGTACTCCCCGCGCTGTGACGGCCTTGCTAGGCGGGCCGGTCACCATGAGCGCCGATGGATCCGGCGACTACCTGCTGGTCACGGCGGGCGGGGGGAGCAGCCATGGATGGATACACGCGGGTCGCAACCATCCGATCCCGCCCTATAACGGGGACGGTCAGCAGGTGGCCTGGTGAACGGGCGCGGGACGTGACACACCGCCGTTCTGTGTCAAAAGAGGTTTTAACCGTAATCTGGGCATGTGGGCATGATGATGGCGGTTAGCTTCGAGCGGTACGGGCGGCTGTATTACCTGGACCCTGGGGAGCACTCGCCGGCGATCGGGGACAAGGTACTGGTGCCCACCGACTCCGGGCCTGAAGTGGCCGAATGCGTATGGGCGCCGCAGTGGGTCAGTGACGACATCGAGGGCCTGCCGGTGTGCGCGGGGCTGGCCGACGCCACCGATCTCGCCCGGGACGAGCAGAACCGCCGTCGGCGAGCCGAGGCGCGGCTGGCGGCGCAGCGGCTGATCCGGCAGCACGGCCTGCCGATGAAGCTCACCGCGGTGGACTTCCTCAGCTCGGAGAACATGTTCGTCGTGTACTTCAGCGCTCCGCAGCGCGTGGACTTCCGGGCGCTGGTCCGCGACCTCGGCGGCCGGCTGAAGGCGCGGGTGGAACTCCGCCAGGTCGGTCCGCGCGACGAGGCGAGGCTTCAGGGCGGTATCGGGCCGTGCGGGCGCGACCTGTGCTGCGCCACGTTCCTGAAGGATTTCGAGCCGGTGTCGGTGCGGATGGCGAAGGATCAGGACCTGCCGGTGAACCCGCTGCGGATCGCGGGCGCGTGCGGGCGGCTGATGTGCTGCCTGAAGTACGAGCACCCGCTGTACCAGGACTTCCGGAAGGACGCGCCGCGGGTCGGGGCTTCGGTGACCACCCCGGCCGGGGCGGGGACGGTGGTGGGCCACAACGTGCCTTCGGACACCGTGGTGGTGAAGCTGTCCGCGGACGGGACGACGTGCGCATGCCCTAAGGCGAGCGTGTGCGGATCGCGGAAGGCGTACGAGGACTTTCACGGTCGGGGTAAGCGTCAGACCTGACGGCCCGCGTCGCGAGGACGGCGGCTATGGGGATGAGGCTGAGCTGGGGCAGCTCATAGCGCCAGTCGAAGGTGGCGAACAGCGCGGGCGGGATCAGCACGACGATCGCGCTGGCCGTGAACAGGACGCAGGCTCTCCGGTTTCTTTGTGGCCGGGATCTGAGCGCCAGGCACCCGGCGAGGGCCGCCACGAGCGCGGCCGCGAACAACGGCCCGGGGATGTAGAAGTCCTGGCCGTAGCCTTGCAGGAAGGCGGCGATTCCGGGGCGGCTGCGTGGCGGTTTGATGCCGATGGCCGCCAGCGCGGCGTCCGCCTGGGTGTCGGGCTTGATGTGCTGCTGAAACCGCAGGTAATCGGATAGCGGGTAGTGCTCCGGGCCCGGGCCGCGGGTAGGTGAGAATCCGTACAGGAAGTCGCGCGCCGCGGCCTCGGCGTAGGCCATCGGCTGGTGGCGGAGGATCCGCAGGCTGAAGTCCTGGACAACGGCGTCGCGGGATCGGCCGGGCGGAGGTGTGAACGTCCACTGTGGCGACGCCGGGTTCCAGGTGTAGAAGTCGGCGACCCGGTCCGGCGCGGATTGCGCCGGGCACAGTGGTTTCTCGTAGGCCGGCATCGCGAGGCCGGTGCAGTCGGCGAAGTCCGCCACCCGGCCGTACAGGAACGCGCCGGTGAACGTGCTGAAGTTCCACTGTCCGTGGGTGGTGTCGAACCAGCCGAGGTAGCCGGCCACCGGGACGGCGAAGGCGGCGATCAGCGCCATCAGGTTCCGCAGCTTGCGCCGCGACGGTCTTACCGTGGCCAGCACGTAGCCGACGGCCGGGACGATCATGATCAGCTCCTGGTCGCGGAAGGTCACGGCCAGGCCGAGGAGCAGGCCCGCGGCGGCGGCGCCCCTCGCGGTGAGGCTGTCCTGGCGCCAGACCAGGATGGCCAGGGCGGCGAGGAGCAGGAGCGCGGTCCAGACGTCGGTGAGGACGTACTGTTCACTGATGAGCTGGAGCGGGTCGAACAGGACGGGGACCGTGGCCAGGGCGGCCAGCCATCTCCGGGCGCCCAGACGGATCAGGACGACATAGGTGACCAGCGCCGTCGCCAGTCCGGCGAGGTGCTGGACCAGCGGGATGAGCCACAGGGCGTTCAGCGCTACCGGCGGGATTATGAGTATCGAGTAGCCGCTCTGCCGCTCGCCATCGGGCGTCCAGTGGCCGTGGGTGAAGTTGTGCGCATACTGTACGTAGCGGACGCTGTCGGGGAAGATCAGCGCTGGGTGGTAGGCGAGCAGCGTCACGACGCGGAGCGCCGCGCCGAGCAGGATGAGGGTGGTCAGCAGCCAGTGGCGCCTTATCGTCTCCCGGATCATGAGCGGCACGGTCATGAGTCGCGGGCCGCCCAGCCGGACCAGCGGTCAACGTGAATGGCCAGCACGGGGCCGGGCGGAGGGGCCTCGTGATACTGGTGGTAGCGAGCGGTCAGTAGCTCGAGCGGCTGCGCTGTGCCGGTCGTGAGCACGTGTCCTGTCCCGTCCGCCCGGACCCACCACAGGGCGGCCCAGTCGTCGTCGTAGTGATCTACGAGCATCGCGACACGCGGGTTCTCGGCCACGTTGCTGAGCCGCTTCAGCGCGGTGCTGGACTTGGGCTTGCGGTCCACGGCGACGTACACGCTGTCGCCCTCGGCGGCGAAGGTGACCGGCACGAGATGCGGACGGCCGTGCGCGTCAGCCGTCGCGAGCCGGGCGACACGAGCCGCGGCGAACCGGGCCCGTGCCTCATCCTCGGGAAGCCTCACGTGTGGATATTACGGTGCCATGCTCGTCAGGCACGCCTTCGTTGTCCGGTAGACTCTTCGAGTCGTCTGCTGGGGACGCCTCAGCGGGTGGCGCGCCGCCTTAGCTCAGTCGGCAGAGCGATTCACTCGTAATGAATAGGTCATCGGTTCGATTCCGATAGGCGGCTCGAGAAACCACCGTTCGTTCGTGTCAAAGGTCGTTGTCTTTACCTTGGCGGGAAGGGACGCGGTAGGTGAGGATGACGGTGCCTGTGTTGAGCGTCAGCGTGTCCGCGTGCTCGAGCTGGGCGGTCGTGCCCGGCCGGAACAGCAGGTCGGCGGAGGTCGCGCGGCCGACGAACAACGGGTGGATCCACAGCCGTAGCTCGTCGAGCAGGCCGTGCTCGAGCAGGGCGTAGGACAGCTGGCCGAAGCCATAACTGGCCGATCCCGACCACATCGTGATCACCACGGGCTACGCGCAGGGCATCGCGCTGCTGATCGCGGTGCTGGCCGCGAGCGGCGCGAGGCGGCTCGCGCTGGAGGACCCGTCCTCCAGTGACGATGCCCTGCCGGCCGCGCGTGCGGCCGGGCTGGAGGTGGCCGGCATCCCCGTCGACCGCGACGGCATCCGCGTCGACCTGCTGCGGGCCAGCCGGGCCGATGCCGTTATCCTGACGCCTTCGCACCAATGGCCCACCGGGTCGGTCCTGTCGGCCGCGAACCGGGCCGCGGTGCTGCGCTGGGCCACCGAGAGCGGCGCGATGGTCATCGAGGACGACTACGACGCCGAATACCGCTACGACCGGACGGCGGTCGGCGCGCTGCAGGGCCTGGCCTCCGACCACGTCGTGTACGCGGGATCAGCGAGCAAGACACTGGCCCCCGGGCTCCGGCTCGGGTGGTTCGTGATGCCGGGCCGGCTGACCGAGCCGATGGCCGAGGCGAAGATCGCGGCCGACCGCGGCTCGCCCGCACTGGAGCAGCTCGCGTTCGCCGACCTCATCACGCGCGGCGAGTTCGACCGGCACCTGCGGCGGATGCGGCCGGTCTACCGGCGTCGGCGGGACGCGCTTCTGGACGCGCTGGGCCGGCGGCTGCCCCGCCTCGAGCCGGCCGGTGTCTCCGCCGGGCTGCACCTGGTCACCTGGCTGCCGGCGGACCTGGACGAGAGCACCGTGGTGGCCGCGGCACGGCGCGCCGGGGTGGGCGTCGACGCGGTCGGGCCTTATCGCATCACCAATCCGGGTCCCGGCGGCCTTATCTTCGGCTACGCCACGGTCAACGAGCAGGTGATCGAGGAAGGGATCGACCGCCTGGCACGGGTCATGGATGATCTGTGAATGACCTTTGCCGGCCGGCCGGAGGTCTGCGTCATGCCCGCGGCTCGGGACGAAGGCCATTTGCGCACCTCTCGATGCGGCGCGCCCTTCAGCTCAAATAGCGCGGAAAATTAATGCTAGACGGAACTTTACCCGCCGAATTCGTACATGGAATTTCCGTCAAGCATGGATGTTCCGTCTTAATCCACATCACCTGTGCGGCAAGGCAAGCCGGAGGCGCCGTCGGCACCCGCCACCGGACCGATGAACTCGCCTATATCGCCGCATAACGGACGCATCGGCTAGCCATAGTGTGGATCAAAAGGGGCCTTCTGGAAGAAAAGGCGCCGGAAACCGGCGCCCTATCCTCCGCGAGACTCTTAATTTCCACGCCATTGGACCGCGGACGACGGACATAGCAGGGCAGGCATGAACAAAACGTCCAGCCAAGTGCGCACGCCGAAGAACCGACACGGCAAACCGGCACCCTTTCTTCTAGACCCGCCGGGCGCCGGGCGCGCCAGCCCGCCGGACCCGCCGGACCCGCCAGGGCCGCCACACCCCGCCAGGCCCTCCAGACCCCGCCAGGCCCGCTTACGGTCAGGGTTCGTCGTGGTTGGCGTCGGGATCCGGGCGCCCGCTGCCCGCGGTCCGCGCGGCATGCGCCTGGACGAACCGGTCGATATCGGCGAGTCCGCGCGCCACCTCGGCGCGATAGGCCGCCTGCTCGCGTCGCCGCCGCCAGGCGGTCATGACCTTCGCCCCGATCAGCAAGAACGCGTATCCGGCCAGCCAGCACACGAAGACCCCCACCATGATGAGGGTCAGCAGGCGCAGTATGAAACCCAGGTCGACCGCCAGAGCCGCGAACGCGTAGCCGCCGTCGCTCAACTCGCGAACCTCCCCTCGCCCGATCGGCAGCCGGGACACGCAGAGGCGGAAAGGGCGTCGCGGCCCAGGTCGGGGCTCAGGTAATTTGCCGATCCAAACTAACATCCGGCAACCGCTTGTCACCAGTGGGCTATAACCCCGATTAGCACGAACGACGACGCCTACGGCGACCCACGTCCCATCCCGCTAAACGCCCGGGCGCCCCCGGCGGACGATGGACAATAGAACGCGTGCCCCAGACCCGCAGCATGCCGGCCGCCGAGGTCGACGTATCCCCGGAACTCGTCAGGATGCTCCTCAACGCCCAGCACCCCGACCTGGCCGACCTGCCCATCGCGGTGCTGGCCAACGGCTGGGACAACATCATCTACCGTCTCGGCGAGGACCTGCTGATCAGGCTGCCGAGGCGCTCCCTGGGCGCGGAAATTCTGCTGCACGAGCAGCGCTGGCTCCCGGTCCTCGCGCCGCGGCTGCCGCTGCCGGTGCCCGCGCCGGTCCGCGTCGGGCGGCCTGCCGTCGGCTACCCGTGGCCGTGGAGCGTGGTCCCGTACCTGCCCGGCGAGGTCGCGGCCCGCACCCCGCCCGCCGATCCGAGCCAGGCGGCCACCAGCCTCGGGCGGTTCCTCAACGCCCTGCACACCCCGGCCGACCCGGACGCCCCGGTCAACCAGTTCCGCGGCGTTCCGCTGGCCGGACGAGACGCCACGGTCCAGGACAACATCGCGCTCCTTGCCCATACCGGCATCGACACCGCGGCGGTCAACGGCCTCTGGGCGACCACAAAGGCGGCTCCCCCTCATGACGGCCCACGGCTATGGCTGCACGGCGACCTGCACCCGGCCAACATCCTCGTCGATCACGGACAGCTCAGCGGGATGATCGACTTCGGCGACATCACGTCCGGCGACCCCGCCTGCGACCTATCCGTGGCCTGGATGCTGTTCCCCGAAGCAGCCCATCGCGAAGTGTTCTGGGCACAGTACGCCAAGGCCGACGACAGCACCAGGGTCCGCGCCCGAGGTTGGGCGCTCAACTTTTCGCTCGTGTTCCTGGCCTACTCGGCCGACAACCCGCTGATGGCCGAGATCGGCCGTCGCGCCTACCGCGCCGTCCTAGACCGGGGGGAACCGTCCCCCCGGACCCCCGCGGCTTGACCGGGGGGATCCGTCCCCCCGGACCCCCGCGGCCTTAGCGGAGGATAACGCGAGCGCCCGGTGCTCGGAAATCCACGCGTCGATCCGCTCCCACCAGTCGTACAGCCACTGGACCTGGTCTTCCTGTGATGCCTCCCGCGGCACCTCGTCCCAGGGCACCCGCCACCACTTGGCCTCCAGCGTCTGCTGGACGGGCAGGTGCCGCCATACGTCGCCCACGCTGATCAGCCGGTCCAGGCCCGCGTGCGCCACGAAGATCACGTCCGCCGGCGGGCACGCGCAGATGGCGGCCAGCGTCCCGCCGGTCCGCGGCGGCAACAGGTTGGGCATCCGGCGCGCCCGGCCGGCCAGATCGGGCCGCCCTGCTGCCTCCAGCCGCCGGATGCCGCGCCGCCAGCGTCCGGGAGTCCAGTTGCCGCCTTCGGGGAAGATCACCAGCGCGTCCTCGTTGCTCAGGTCGGCGGCCAGGCGGGAGATCTGCGAGCTGAACAGCCCTTCACCCGCCATGTGGTGCTGCACGAAGACGTTCGGCAGCCGGTTCCCGACCACGTCGATGCCGGGATCGAGCTGGATGGCCGCCTTCATCACCACCCGCGGCCGCCGGCCGTAGACCGACAGCAGATGGTGCACGAGCAGAAACGAGTCACCGGGGCCGGCGTGCCGGCTGAGGACGATGACGGGCCGGGCGAGCCGTGCCGCGGCCTCCGTCGTGTCCAGCTCCGGCTCGGTGACCGACACCCGCAGGCCGAAGGTCCGCACCGCGCCGCGGAACAGCAGGTCAAGGAACCAGCGCATGATCGCGTAGTGCCTGTGCCGGTACGGCTCGGCGCGCAGCCGGCGGCCGCCGAACCCGCTCGCGATCCACAGTCCCAGGCACATGAACAATGCCGCGGTTTCCGCCAGCAGCCAGATCAGGCCGAAGCACAGCAGCCGGAAGGCCCGCAAGCGTCCCGACCGGGCCAGGCCGAGCGCGCCGAGCACCAGACCCAGCAGCGGAGACAGCACGAGCAGCGCGATGGCGAGCGCGACCACGAGCGGTGCCAGCACCATCCGGCGTATCAGCTTGGGCGGCACCATCGCGATCACGCTCCGGTGGCGGCGTTGAGGTATCGCGCCGACGCCGTGTACGCCCGGGAGATGCTCGTGCCCACCTTGGCCCGGTCCCGGTACCGGAACTGGGACAATCCGGGCGGCAGCTGATCGCCGCCCGTCGGCAGGACGTGCACCGTCACCCCGGAGGGCAGCGACGCCATCTCCTCGTGGAACCGGTGCCGGCGTGCGATCTCGAATGCCACCAGGCCGACTTCCCACGGCCGGGTGGGGACCGCCAGCGGGCTCTCGATCCGCCCCACGTGCAGCACGTACACCACAGATGCGCCGAGGGTGACCGCGCGGCCCACCGGGATGGAGTCGACCAGGCCGCCGTCGAAGTAGTGCGAGCCGTCGACCGGGACCGGCGGCAGCAGTCCGGGCACCGCGCACGACGCCATCACCGCCGGAATGACGGGTCCGCTGCTGAACCAGCGTGCGGATGCCGTCTCGATGCTGGCCGCCACGCACTGGAAGGGCACCTGGAGGTCCTCGAAGCCGGGACCCGGCAGGGTCCGGCTGAGCATGTCCCGCAGCGGCTCGAGCGAATGCAGGTGCGTCCCGGACCGCATCAGCCGCACCATGCGGCCCCACAGCGTCTCGCTGAACGCCTGGCGCAGCGAGTCGCCACCCCACAACGCGGCCAGCCGTGACGCCGCGTCGTCAGGGAAGGCGGCCACGAAAACGCCGTTGAGCGCGCCGACCGACGTGCCTATCACCAGGTCGGGCCGGATGCCGGCCTCGCCCAGCGCCCGTAGCATCCCCACCTCGTTCGCGCCGAGCAGGCCGCCGCCACCGAGCACGAACGCCGTCGTCATGCAGCTAACTTAACCCCGGCTCACTTGATCTGGCGCCGGGGTTCGACCAGGAGATCCGCCCCGACTTGAGCAGCCAGTAAGCACCGTAGCCGAGCAGGACGGCACACAGGATCCAGCCGAGCGTTGTGGTTCCCACCCCGACGTACTTGAGTCCGGACGCGAAGATCACGAATGTGATCACCGGACGGATGAACCGGTCCGGCGCGCGCGACGACAGCATCGCCCCGATCAGCACCGCGGGCACGCTGCCGACGATGATCGACGACGTCACGGCGAACTCGACGTGGCCGAACGCCAGCGCTCCCAGCGCGGCGGCCGCGGTGAGCGGCACGGCCTGGGTGAGGTCGGTGCCGACCAGCTGCCCGGCCGACAGCAGCGGGTAGGTGAACAGCAGCAACACGATCATCAGCGATCCCGAGCCCACCGAGGTCATGCCGACGATCAGGCCGCCGGCCACCCCGATCAGCACCGTCGGCACCGGCCGGATGGCGATCTGCCTTATCTCGCCGTTCCGCGGACCGGACCAGCGGTCCAGCAGCGACCGGAACACCATGGCGGCCGCACCGGCCAGCAGCGCGGCGCCCAGCGCGGTCTCCACGTCCATGCCGCTGCCCATCTCCCGCAGCACCCACGATCCGAGGAACGCGGCGGGCACCGATCCGAGCACCATCCAGCCCACCAGGCGCAGGTTGACGGTGCCTTTGCGCAGGTGGACCAGCGCGCCCACCGGCCGCATCACTACGGCCGCCACCAGGTCGCTCGAGATGGCCGCGGCTGGTTTCACGCTAAACAGCAGGATCAGCATCGGGGTCATGAGCGCGCCGCCGCCCGCCCCGGTCAGCCCCACCAGCAGGCCGACCACAGCGCTTCCCAGAATCACGTATGGGTTCAGCATGGCCTCCCAACCAAATCAATCGAATATCTCATTTTTAACCGAACGGCGGTTGTGCCCGTTCCCGTCACCGCTAAACGGGTAGACCGGCTGACGTGGACAAGCTGCAGCCCTACCGGGACAAACGCGATCCCGCGCGCACCCCGGAGCCGATTCCGGCGCCTGCTCCTGATGAGGAAGCCGGGGAGGGCACGGGAACTTTCGTGATCCAGGAACATCACGCGCGCCGGCTGCACTGGGATTTCCGGCTGGAGCGCGACGGCGTGCTGGTGTCCTGGGCCCTGCCGAAGGGCGTTCCGGACGACCCTGCCATCAACCACCTGGCCGTCCATACGGAAGACCATCCGCTGGAGTACGCCAATTTCGAGGGGATGATCCCGAAGGGGGAGTACGGCGGCGGCGAGGTCACGATCTGGGACCGCGGCAGCTACGAGGCGTTGAAATGGGCGCCGGGCGAGGTCAAGGTCGTGCTGCACGGCCGCCGGCTGGACGGCGGCTGGGTGCTGTTCCAGACCAAGGGCAACCAGTGGATGATCCACCGGGAGCGTCAGCCCCTGCCGACCGCCCTGAAGCCGATGCTGGCCGGTTCCGGCGCCGCGCCGCCGGACCGGGAGAACTGGGCGCTGGAGATCAAGTGGGACGGGGTCCGGGCCCTGGCGTTCATCGAACGGGGGAAACCGCGGCTGATGTCGCGGACCGGCCAGGACATCACCATGTGCTATCCGGAACTGGCCGGTCTCGGCTCGGCCACCCCGCACAAGCAGGTGCTGCTCGACGGGGAGATCGTGGTGTTCGGCGACAACGGCTGGCCCGAGTTCGAGGCGCTACAGCCGCGCATTCACGCACGGGACGCCGACCAGGCGGCGCGGCTGGCCGCGCATTCACCGGTCATCTACCTCGCGTTCGATCTGCTGCACCTGGACGGGCGGCCGCTGCTGGACAAGGAGTACCGGGAACGGCGCGTGCTGCTGGAGGAGCTGGCGCTCAACGGGTCGTTCTGGCAGACGCCGCCCACGTTCCCGGGCGAGGATTTCGACGCGGTGCGCCAGGTCTGTGAGCAGCACCACATGGAAGGCATCCTGGCCAAGCGGCTCGACTCCAGATACCTTCCCGGCCAGCGATCCGACTGGTGGCGGAAGATCAAGAACCACCACCGGCAGGAGGTGATCGTGGCGGGCTGGAAGCCGGGCAAGGGCAACCGCGAGGGACAGGTGGGTTCGCTGCTCATCGGGGTGCACGGCCCGGACGGCCTGGAGTACGCGGGGCACGTCGGCACCGGCTTCTCTGTCGAGACGCTGCACATGCTGGGGGAGAAGCTCACACCGCTGCGCCGGCGCACCTCCCCGTTCGACGTCGCGGTCCCGCCCGAGCACGCCCGCACCGCCGTCTGGGTGGAGCCGGTGCTGGTCATCGACGTGACGTTCGACCTGTGGACCCGGGCCGGCCGGATGCGGGCGCCGGTGTACAAGGGCCTGCGTGACGACATAGACCCTGAGACAGTGTTTCGGGAGTTGGGGGTTCCGTGAGCCTTGAGGAAAAAGTAGCTGTCGAGGTCGACGGCCGCACGCTCACGTTGACCAACCTGGCCAAGGTGCTCTATCCGGCGGACGGGTTCACCAAGGCCGAGGTGCTCAGCTACTACCAGCAGGTCGCCCCCGTGCTGCTGCCGCACGTCGCCGACCGGCCGCTGACCCTGCGCCGGTTCCCCGAGGGCGTGGAGGGCCAGGCGTTCTATGCCAAGCACGCCCCTGAGTACCGGCCGGACTGGATCCGCACCGCCCGGATCATCTCCACCAGCTCGCGTGCCCGCGGCGAGGTGGTCGACTACCTCGTGGTCAACGACCTGCCCTCGCTGATCTGGGTGGCCAACCTGGCCGGGCTTGAGCTGCACGCCCCGATGTGGCGGCTCCCGTCCGGTGATACCGTGCCGGACGGCCCGGAACGCGAACCCGACCTGCTGGTCTTCGATCTCGACCCGGGCCTGCCCGCCACGATCGTGGACTGCTCCCGGGTGGCGCAGACCCTGCGTCCGCTGCTCCGGGCCGACGGGTTGGAGCCGCTGGCCAAGACGTCGGGCGGCAAGGGGATGCAGCTCTACGCACGGATCGACGGCCTGACCGCGGGCCAGGCCAGCGACCTGGCCCGCGGCTACGCCGAACGGCTCGAGCGGGCGGATCCCCGGCACGTGACCTCACGCATGACCAAGGCGCTGCGACCGGGCAAGGTGTTCATCGACTGGAGCCAGAACAACGGCAAGAAGACCACCGTCGCCCCGTATTCCCTGCGCGCCCGCGAGCATCCCACGGTGTCGACGCCGATCACCTGGGACGAAGTGGATGCCTGCGAAGATGTCGCCGACCTCTGCTTCACCGCCGAAGACGTCCCCGCCCGGATCGCCGAGCACGGCGACCTCTTCGCCCCCCTGGTCAGCCGTGCTTCATCAGGTACAGGGCGTAGGCGGCCAGGGTCGAGTCATCGGTGATGGCGCCGTCGGCGATCATCTGCTCGAACTCGGCGCGCGAGACCCAGGCCTGACGCATGTCCTGTTCCTCCGGCTCACGGTCCGGGTCGCCCGGCTCCAGGTCGGTGGCGAGGTAGAAGTGACCGGCCTGGCTGGTGATGCCGTGAGCGCAGTGGAGATAGCCGAGTTTGGTCATGGTGCCGGCTCGCAGACCCGTTTCCTGGGCCAGCTCGAGCCTGGCCAGGTCGTCCGGGGTGCCGGTGGTGCCGGGGGGAAAGCCGCCCTGGGGGAAGGACCAGGTGCGGCGGGAGATGGGATAGCGGTACTCCTCGACCAGGTGGAAGCCGTCGTTTTCCGCCGGGATAACCAGCGCGAAGTCAGACTTCTCGACAAAGGCGTAGGTGCCTCGTGACCCGTCGCGACGCTCGATATCGTCCTTGCGCAGTCGCATCCAGTTGTCCTCGTAGACCACACCGGTAGCGAGCGTGCGGACATCGGCGTCATTCACTAGACGACCTCCCGGGCGGGTTCGGCTGCTGTCGGCGCATCGGCGGGCGCCGGGCGAGACGACCGGTGCCGACGATACAGGCGGGCGAGCGCGGTAGCGCCGAGAGCCCCGGCGATCGGCAGAGTGACCAGGGCGGGCAGCTGGTACCGCCAGGAGAACTCGTACAGGTCGGCGCCGAGCAGCAGGGTGACACCGCTGAACGTGATCAGCAGGCAGGCGAGGGCCAGCCGGGGATCGCCAAGCCTGCGGAACGCGAAGATCCCGGCCAGCCCTGCCAGCAGCGCCAGGCCGAATACCGGACCCGGCGTGTACCCGCCGGTCAGCTGGTAGTCCCGCAGCGCGGCGGCGACCGGGCGGTCGACGTGTGCCGTCCCGCCGCCGTTCAACGCGAAGATGACGTTCGCACTGGTCGCTCCGCCGGCGGTGATGCCCGGCGGGTAGTACGGATAGCTGTCCTGGAACTGCCAGCGCGAGATCGGCGTGTCGCCGGCCTGGCCATCCCGGGTCACGGCGAACAGCTTGATCGCGTCCGTGGCGATGTCCCCCGCCACGCGCAACGGCTGCTGGCGCAGCACGGCGTAGGCGAACTCTCGCTGCACCACTCCCGGGTTGGCGTCGGTGGGCAGCCGCGGGCCGGATCCCGCGTACGTCTGGTCCGGCGCGAGGCCGATGTTGACCAGACCGTCGACACCGAGCGTCGCGGCGGCGGCCGGTTTGGGACACAACGACCAGTAGTCGGCCGGAATCTTCAGCGTGGCGCAGTCGGCAGCATGCGCGGTCCGGCCGTAGAGGTACTCATCGCCCATGTTGGACAGCTCGAAGCCGTTGTGCAGCCCGAAATCGGACCACGTCATGTAGCCGACGACCGGGAGCGCGAAGCAGGCGGTCAGCACCGCCGCGTGCAGCACGCGGGTGCGCCACCCCCAGGTGACGGCGAGCACGTAGACCAGCGCGGGCACGATCAGGACCTCGCCCACCTGACGGACCGGCGCGGACAGGCCCAGGGCCAGTCCGGCCACGATCACCGCGCCGAGCCGGAGCCGGCTTTCCCGGTGCCACAACAGAACCACCAGGCCGATGACCACCAGCGCCTCGAACAGGGTGTCCGGCATTACCGTCTGCTCGGCGACGAGCTGATAGCCGTCCAGCAGTACCGGCGCGGTGGCCAGGGCGGCCAGCCACCGGCTCACGCCCAGGCGGAGCAGCAGCGCGTAGAGCGTCACCGCGATCGCGATGCCGAGCACATGCTGTACGGCCGCGACGACGGCCAGGTTGCCGAACCGGAGCAGCGGACGCAGCACAAGCAGCAGGTAGCCAAGCGGATCGAAGGCTCCCCAGGCCGGTACCTCGGTGCCGAACAGGTACTTCTTCGAGTCGATGTACAGCAGGGCCGGCTGATATCCGATCTGAGCGGCGACCCGCAGCACCAGCCCGCCGGTCAGCAGCAGCGCGAACACCCGGTGTTGCCGGAAGGCCCACCGGTTCCGCGTGCGCATGCTGCTCAGAATCATGTTCATCCAGGTAGGCATTCATTCTGCCGGACGGTGCCTGGTCGCGGGCCAGGTTTGTCAGTGCCGCTGCTTACCATCTGCGCATGTTCTGGTGCGACGACCTCCCATGGGACCGGCTGCGGGCTCGCGTCGGGCGGCTGTCCGGGTTGTGCGGCCCGGTGCCTGATAGCTGCCTGGTCTGCCGCGGGCCGGTGGGCCGCGGTCGTCCGCGTTGCCTTCAATGTAAACGGCACCGGACTGCCGCGCGCGGCATGCTGGCCGACGCGGTGGTGCCGGTCTCGTACGCGGTTCGCGGCACCGCGTTCGCGGGTGATCTGTGGCGGTACAAGGCCTGCCACGCCTCCGATGCCGCGATCAGGATGTCGGTGCTGGCGTTGTCGCTGGTATTCCTGCACGACCACGGCCGGTGCGCCTGGGATGCCGCGGGGATGGCGGCGCCGGACCGGCTGGCAGTGGTGCCTTCGGGATACGGGCGTCCCGGAGTACACCCGCTGCTTCGCCTGGTCGCGCCGTATCTGCGCCTGCCGGTGATCCGGCTGGCCCTGCGCTCGGATGAGCAAGGACGTGAGCTCAATGCCAGCCGCTTCGTGGCCGGCGAAGGCGCGGCGGGCGCGAACGTGCTGTTGCTGGATGACACCTGGGTCTCCGGAGGGAGCGTGCAATCGGCCGCCGTCGCGCTCAAGCGAGCGGGGGCGGCGCGCGTCGCGGTCGTCGTGCTGGGCCGCCACGTCAACCCCGACGATCCCGGCAACGCGGCGCTGCTGGCCGCGATCGGGTGGTCAGGTGCCGATGATCAGGGCGGCTACGATCCGGCAAAGTGTGCAATATGCGGTAACCGGACAATAACCTAATTGTCCGCGCTAGGGAAATAGCGCCAGTTCTGGAAAAAGCGCTGGATTGGGATGAAGCCTTGGGTTTAGGAGATTACCCAGGTTTAGGAAATAACGCGGTATTAGCCGCCCGTTAGTTTGAATAGGTGGCTGGGCGCAAGCGTTTGCTTTAGTTTTTGGTCATGAATGACCCCGAGATGGCCAGTGCGGAAAACCCTGGCCGCGGGCTCGGTGACGAGCGGCTCGCGGCCGCGCTGCGCGCGACCGAGCCGGATGCGCTGGCCGCCCTCTTCGACGCATACGCCGACCGGCTGTTCCGCTATTGCTGGTTCCGGCTGAGAAACAGCGAGATCGCGCTGATCGCATTGCGGGATACGCTGATCGTCGCGGCGTCGCAGACGGTGCGGCTGGCCGATACACGCGCTCTCACCTCCTGGCTTTACGCGCTCGCCCGGGCCGAATGCGGGCGGCGCGGACCGGTGACCGCCGCCGAAGCCGATGTGCCGCCCGCACGTCCCAGCCAACCGGACGCCGACTCACGCCTGGTGGCCTGGAACGCGGTGGCGAGCATGGACGCCGCCGAGGCCGAGGTGCTTGAACTGGCCTGTCGCCATGACGTCGATCTCGGGATGGTCCTCGGCCTGCCGGGACCGGACGCTCGCGTGCTGCTCGACCGGGCCCGGCAGGACCTGGAGCGAGCGCTTGGCGCGGAGATCGTGGTCAGCAGGGGGAACCACGCCTGTCCGGATCGCGCCGCGGTGCTGCGTGGCTGGGCTGGGACGATGACGCCCGAATTGCGGGAGCGCGTCCTGCGGCATGCCGCCGGCTGCCCCGTGTGCGGGCCGAATCTGCCCCGCAACGTATCCGCGGCGCGGGTCTTCGCGCTGCTTCCGGTAGTTCCGCTGCCGTCCGGCGCGCGGCAGCGGGTGCTCACGTTCGCCGGCGATCCGCGTACTGCTGAGGTGCCGAAGTCCGCCGCCGCGAACCCGCCGGTCCCGGCGCGGGCGTCCCGAAGCCGGGTGCTCAGCACGCTGGGAGCCGGAGCGGCGGTGGCGGTAGCCGCCGCGACGGTGGCGTCGATGGTCGTGCTCGGTATTCCGGCCGGACCCCGTCACCACGTCCGGGGGAACGAGGTCCGCGCGGGTGCCACGGGGTCTGCCCCGTCGCGGCGCGAAGGAGCGGGTGTGATCGGTGCGCTCCCCGCGGCGCGGCCGACGCAGGCGCCGGCCGCCCTGCTGCCGGTGCCGCGCGGCACGGTGACCAGTGGGCTGACACTGTTCACGACCCTCACGAGGCCGCTGCCGGGAACGCCGCGGGAGGGACCACCGCCGGTGCCGCCGCGGGTGCCCGGCGGCCCGGTCAGTGTCCCCGCGCCGGCGCCCAGGCCCACGTCCGGAGGGACGCTGGCCGTTTCGCCGGACACCGTGGACGTCGGCTCGGGCTCGCAGGGCCAGGTCGTGCTGACCGCGGCAGGCGGTCAGCAGCTCTGGTCGGCGGGTGTGTCCTGCGACGAACTGTCCATCAGCGGATACGGCGGGACGCTGCCCGCCGGGCAGAGCGTGACGCTAGTCATCACCGTCAAACGGACCGGCGCAGGCGGCGGCAGCGCCCTGGTCTACATCGACCAGGGCACGCCGTCGGCCCAGACGGTCAGGGTGTTCTGGTCAAGCATCCCGTCCAGCCCGCCACCGTCACCGCGGCCGCCGCCGTCACCCTCGCCTTCGCCGTCCTCGTCCCCAACTCCGTCCCCGTCCCCGTCGGCAACATCATCGAGCCCGTCTGCTTCGCCCGGACAGGCTCTAAAGTAAAGCCATGACGGACGTCCAGGCCGCCCCGACGAAGGCCGCCCGAGCGCGCAAGTGGCAGAACGAGACCCGTCTGGGGCTGGTGCGCCGCGCGCGGCAGATCGACCGTGAGCTGGCCGCGCTCTACCCCGACGCGCGGAGCGAGCTGAACTTCGAGAACGCCTTCCAGCTGCTGATCGCCACCGTGCTCTCGGCGCAGACCACGGACGTCCGGGTCAACCTGACGACACCGGCCTTGTTCGCCAAGTACCCCACCCCCGAGGATCTCGCCGCGGCCGACCCCGAAGACGTCGAGACGATCCTCAAGCCCACCGGCTTCTTCCGGGCCAAGACCAAGTCGGTCATGGGCCTGTCCGCCGCGCTGCGCGACCGGTTCGGCGGGGAGGTGCCGCGCAAGCTAGCGGACCTGGTCACCCTGCCCGGGGTGGGCCGGAAGACCGCGAACGTGGTGCTCGGCAATGCCTTCGGCGTTCCCGGCATCACGGTCGACACCCATTTCGGCCGGCTGGCCCGGAGGTTCGGGTGGACCCAGAGCCTCGAGCCGGACAAGGTCGAAGCCGAGGTGGGCGAGCTGTTCCCGCCCAAGGACTGGACCATGCTGTCGCACCACCTGATTCTGCATGGGCGCCGGATCTGTCACGCTCGCAAGCCCGCCTGCGGCGCGTGCAGCGTCGCGCGGCTGTGCCCGTCCTTCGGCGAGGGGCCAGTCGATCCCAAGGAGGCGGCCAAGCTCGTCAAGCCTGGCCCGTTCTCGTGAGTGGAACCACCGCCCGTTCGGATCACAATGGTGCCGTACCTGACTGGCTGGGAAAGCTCGTCGCGGCGGCCAGCCAGATCGACCTCGGGCCACTGGCCTTGCCGCCTGACGGCGGCGGCAAGCCCTCGGCGGTACTCATCCTCTTCGCCAGTGAAAATGAGCACAGCGGGCCTGATCTGCTGTTTATCCAGCGCAGCGAGGGTCTCCGGTTGCATCCTGGGCAGCCGGCGTTTCCCGGGGGCGCCATCGACGCCGAAGACGCGGGGCCGGTAGCGGCGGCGCTGCGCGAGGCCGTCGAGGAGACCGGCCTGGATCCGGCGGGGGTTGACGTGCTCGGCACGCTGCCCGAGCTGTTCATCTCCAGGACGGGATTCCGGGTGGTGCCGGTGCTGGCGTGGTGGCGGCAACCGTGCGCCGTCGCGCCGGTGGACGCGGCCGAGGTCGCGGCGGTGGAACGGATCGGAGTCAGTGAGCTGGCCGATCCGGCCACGCGGCTCATGGTCCGGACGCCCGGCGGTCACTTGTCCCCGGCGTTCCGTGTCCGTGGCCTGCTCATCTGGGGATTCACGGCGGCGCTCGTCGACCGGCTGCTCGCGCTGGGCGGCTGGGAAAAACCGTGGGACACCTCAGTCGTAGCGGACCTGCCATTGCGCTCTGCTGGCTCTCTTGGACCGGGGGGAGCCCTCCCCCCGGACCCCCAGGGGAGGGACGACCCCCCGCACCCTCCGTTTGGCAGCAGTTAGTAGCGAACAAGCTATACCGTGGACCCGTGAGCGGTGACGTGCTCGACCTCCTGATCATCGTGGTCGTCGCTGCCTTTGCGGTCTCGGGATACCGGCAGGGCTTCATCGTCGGCATCCTCAGCTTCTTTGGCTTCGTTGGCGGTGCGCTGCTGGGCGCTGAGTTCGGCCCGACGATCTCGCGTGCCCTGGTGGGCGGTCAGACGCAGCAGGACATCGTGGCCGTCATCTTGCTGGTGAGCTTCGCGGTGATCGGACAGTTCCTCGCGTCCGCCGTCGGCGCCGCGATGCGGTCGACGGTGACCTGGCATTCGGCGACGGTCCTGGACTCCGCCGGCGGCGCCGTGGTCAGCGTCGTGTCCATACTGCTGATCGCCTGGGTGTTCGGATCGGTACTCAACGGCTCACCGTTCCCGGTCGTGGACCAGCAGGTGAACAGCTCGCTGGTGCTGAAGACGCTTGACCGGTTCATGCCATCGCCGGCCAGGACCATGTTCTCTGACTTCCGCCGGCTGCTGAACAACAACAGCACCTTCGCCGAGGTGTTCGCGGGCATCGGCCAGGCCACCATCCTCGCCGTTCCGGCGCCGGACCCGGCCGTGCTGAACAGCCCGGGATTCCTCGCCGCACGCAGCCGCGTGGTGAAGGTGCAGGGGGTCGCGCCCAGCTGCGGGAAGCTGATCGAGGGCTCCGGGTTCGTGGTCTCACCGCAGCACATCGTGACCAACGCGCACGTGGTCGCCGGGGTTACCCAGCATCAGACGGTTACCACCCCGGGCGGCCAGGTCCTGTCGGCCAGCGTGGTCTTCTACGACCCGCAGGTGGACATAGCGGTGCTTGACGTGCCTGGCCTCAACCTGACCGCGCTCCATTTCGCCGACCAGGCGAGGCCCGCCGACGATGCCGTGGTGTCGGGATACCCGCTGAACGCGGCCACGCTGCAGAACGTGCCGGCCCGGATCGGCAACATCCAGAACGCCCAGGGGCCGAACATCTACCAGACCACCACCGTGACCCGGCAGATCTACGAGATCAAGGCGGATGTCCAGGAGGGCAACTCCGGCGGCCCGCTGCTGTCCCCCTCCGGCACGGTCGACGGGGTGGTGTTCGCCGCCGCGGTCGGTGTCGCGAACACGGGCTTCGCGCTGACCGCGGACCAGGTGATGCCGGACGTCCGGGCTGGCATGAGCGCCACCGTGCCGGTATCCACGCAGGGCTGCGATTAGAGGATCACGTCCGGGCTAGCAGGCCTGGGCGGAGCGCGTCTGCCGGAAGGCCGCTGAGGCCGTGCTGTGCTATTTCGTCGGCCAGCGCCGTCGCGCTGGCCGCGATGTGGTTGATGTCCATGCCGTAGCGGTCGCCGAAGCCGCCTATCCGCTGCGCGCCCCGGCGGAGCAGGGCCGCCGCGCCGCGGGCGTTGCCCCGGCCGGCATGGGTCAGGCCGACGGCGATCTGCGCCAGACCTTGCCACAGGTCGCGTTCTTCGCCCGGTCCGTTCTTCCAGGAGGCTTCGAGCACCTCGTGCGCATGGAACGGTCGGCCGGTGCGCAGCAGTTCATCGGCCAGGCGGACCGCCTCGGCCGGGGGGAGGACCAGGTCATCGGGGATCCGTGACTCACCGGCCCCCGGCTCGGTGCCGCGTGGTAGCGGGCGGCCCAGGCCATCGCGCGCCCTGGCGTTGCGCGGCCTGCCCGCTGGGTCCCGGTCCCTGTCCAATCCGGCGGCGTCCGTCAGCGCTCGGGCTCGGGGTCGGCCAGCCAGCCGGTCAGTTCGGTGTCGAAGGCCCTCGGGCGCTCCTCGTGCGGGAAGTGCCCGGCCCCTTCGATCACGCGCCACCGGTACGCGCCGTCGACATACCGGCCGGCCCCGCGCGCGGTCTGCGGCAGCACGCAGGTGTCGACCGCCCCATGCAGATGCAGTGTCGGCGCCTGGATCGGAACCCGCATCCGCCGCGCGTAACGCAGACCGTCCGGGCGCACCATGCTGCGGACGAACCACCGCTGGTACTCCAGCGCGGAGTGGGCCACGGACGGTATCCGCATCGCCCGCTGATAGGTCCGGGCGGTCTCAGGGTCGGGCCACCCGGGTGCCGACCAGACATCCAGCAACTGCCCGACCCGTGCCGCGCCGTCGCGGACGAGCAGGCGCTCGGGCCGCACCGGAACCTGGAAACCGAAGGAATAGCGGCTGCGGCGGCCCTGGCCCAGCGGGTCGGTGAACACCGCTGACCGCATGCGGAGAGGGTGCGCGACGGACACCACGCCGAGGCGGCGGACAACCTTGGGATAGTAAGCGGCGAGCGTCCATGCGATCAGGCCGCCCCAGTCGTGGCCCACCACGACCGCGTTCGCCTCGCCGAGCGCACGGACCAGCCCGGCGGCATCGGCGGCCGCCGTGATGAGGTCATAGCCGCGGGGCGGCTTGTCGCTGCCGCCAAAGCCACGCAGGTCCACCGCGACGGCGCGGAAACCCGCGGCCGGCAAGGAGACCAGCTGATGGCGCCAGGCCCACCAGAACTCGGGAAAGCCGTGCAGCAGCAGCACCAGCGGCCCATCGCCAGCCTCGGCGACATGGAATCTGGTCCCGTTGGCGCTCACCGTGCGGTTCGCCCACGGGCCGCCGATCTGGACGGCGGAATCGGCCGCCACCGCCATGGTGACCAGCCTCACTTCGACCGGTTCGAGGCCGGCTCCGCGATCTCCGGACGCTGGCCGTCAGCGAGCTGGGCCTGCGTTTGGGCGGTTTTACCGTCGCGGCGCAGCATGCCCAGGCCCTCGGTGACGGACTCGCGGGTCTTCTTCATGCCGGACATGCGGCGCAGCTTGCGGGATGCGACGAACACCGCGAGCGCGGCCAGGACGGCCAGGGTCAGCGCCACGAACCCGAAGGCGCCGGCCAGCCCGCCCGGCGCCCCGGCCCAGTGCAGCAGGTAGGCGTACGCGAAGGACAGGCTGAGCAGTATCAGGCAGCCGAAGAACGCCGCGATACCGAACAGCACGCCGGCCGTTCCCGCTCGCCGCATGTCGCCGCGCAGCTCGGTTTTCGCGAGGTCAATCTCATACCGGACCAGTTGCGAGATATCCTTCGCGGCGAGAGACACCAGGTCTCCCAGAGACTGGTCACCGCCGGCCGGTTCCGGCGTGGTGCTGCGGACCATCATGTCCCTCTTCCATCGTGCGGACGGCTATCCGCGCTCCCCGGTACGGCAGTCGTTGCCCGCGCCCGCCCTGCACGGGCTGTAGAGCATATTCGGACAAGGTCCAAGGCTAGGGCATGCCCACCCTAGCGGTCTGGATCAGCATCGTGGGGCATCCCGGGCCACCACGGCGTTTCCCGGGGTTTCTCGTGGTTTTCGCAGGCTTCACTTCTTCGCGGCGCCCGGTGTGCTGGGGGCGTTGAGCGCGTAGCGCGACTCGTCATTGCCGATTAAGGCGCAATGACGTCATTAGACCTATAAAAGTGATTCCGGTCACCCACCGTCGCCGCTCCGCAATTGCGAACGGCGCCCCTATCTGGGGCGCCGCCGCGATCCACGTCATACCTGGCTACCAAGCGTGCACCTATCTCTGTCAGTCAGGTCTGGCCGGTAATGCGGCCTGGCCTGCCCTGACACGCCTCCCGCGGCTGGTCGCGCGTGGGTACCCGGCTGCCGTGCCCGGACGCTCCCGCGTCCGTACCACCGTTCTACGACGAAAGCGCGGACCTGAAAAGCCCTGAGCGTGACCAATTCGTTATCTCAATCAGTCGGCAGGAACACATGCAGCACATCGGATGCTTCACTTCGGGCAAAGCGGGTAAAGCCGCCACCCGCCGGTCTCCTGCCGCCACCCGCCACCGCCACCCGCCACCGCCACCGCACCCGCCGGTCTCCGGCCCCCACCCGCCAACCACCGGTCTCCGGCCGCCACCCGCCAACCACCGGTCTCCGGCCGCCGTCTCACCTGTCACCCGCGCCCTCCAGTCACAGCTTCACCTGTCATCGCTTCACCTGTCATCCGCACCCTCAGTCACCGCTTCGCCTGTCACCTGTCATCCGTCCTGACCGACATGTCACCCGCAAACGCTGCACGAAAGCCGCATATAGGGACATGGAATCGTCGTAACGGGTGACATGTATATCGTAACGGGTGACAAGTCGAACAAACATCCGACCCTTCGATGTGCTGGAGTGAAGCCCGAGGTCGAACGGTAAGCCAAGCCGCCCGGGAGGCCTGGCGGGTCTGGTCGGGAGGTGTGGCCGGGAGTGATGGTGCCGGCGAGGCGAACCTGAGCTGGGCCGGGAGTCGCTCGAGCAAGCCTGGCGGGTCGGCTGACCCGCTCTACCGGTGAGTGGCCGCCGCCGGCTCTCGCCGGTGGTGAATGGGCCCCTGGGCTTACCTTCTTAGGTAGGTAATGGCACATTGACACGGCCGGGCGATCAGGGCCGTTCGGTCTGGATCCTTGGCTCTCGTCATACCTAACAGTTCAGTACAGACGGCCGCGAAGGCGAACGCCGCAAGGGCCTGCAATATACCCAGTGTAGCGAGAAAGGCTCTTTGATATACACACCGTGGTTAAATCAAGATCGACGCAGGCCGGGCCGAAACAGGCTGGAAAAGGGGCGGCCCCCGCCGGGGGGGAGAGCGGGGGCCGCGTACGGGTCCGGCCCTGGGGGGGGAGGCCGGCTCCGTCCTTTCGGAAAGCTTATCTGTATTGGGCTCCAGATTCGACTCCGGAAACCCGATACAGCATCAGCCAATGGAATTGAATCACATACGGAGCGATCATGAACAGGTCTATCGCGTTACGAGCCGGTACCGGGTTCGTTTTTTCACTATGTAAGATTTACCCACCTGTGACCTGGGACCCTTCCATCACCCGAGTATCGCCTGGCAGCCGGGCCCCAGGCGTGACACGCGCCCCGCTCGTCCAGCACCCACTCTAACGCCCGGTGACCTGGCGGGCGAGTGCTGAGAGCTGCGGCGAGACGTCGGACAGCAGCTGGTCAGGCGTCAGCCAGCAGGGTGTCCAGCAGCGCGATGGCCCCCGCCTTGGACAGCGGGTGGTTGCCGCTGCCGCATTTGGGGGACTGCACGCAGGAGGGGCATCCGGATTCACATTCGCAGCCGGCGATGGCCTGCCTGGTCGCGTCCAGCCAGTCCGCCGCGGCCTGGTAGCCGCGTTCGGCGAATCCGGCCCCCCCGTCGTGACCGTCGTAGACGAACACGGTGAGGTTCCCCGTCGCCGGGTGCAGGTCGGCGGACACTCCGCCGATGTCCCAGCGGTCGCACGTGGCGAACAAGGGCAGCAGGGCGATGGAGGCATGTTCGGCGGCGTGCGCGGCCCCTGCGAGGTCGACGCCGCCCGCGGCCAGCACCTCGCGCTGAGCGGCAGAGATCGTCCACCACACGGCGCGGGTCGGCAGGCGCCGCGGCGGCAGGTCGAGCGGGACATCGCCCAGTGACGCGCCCGTCTCCGAGCTACGCCTGGCGTAGCAGACGACCTGGCGGGTGACCTGCACATCGCCGAACATGAGCGCCGAGCCGCCCCACGCGGTGTGCCGGGCAACCTCGTGGACCGCGATCTCGGTGACGACGCGGGCCATGGTGATGTAGCCGGGGTCGTCCGGCGTGACCAGGGCCACCCGGTCGGGAAGGTGCAGCTGGGAGACCAGGTAGCTCTCACCCTGATGCAGGTAAACCGCGCCGTCATGGACGAGCAGGTGGGCGGACGGCTCGTCCACCGTGCCCACCAGGCGGCCGGTGCCGTCCTCCACCACCCGGACCGGACCGGCGCCGTCGCCACGCAGGCTGGAACTGTCGCGGCTCAGCGCGTACCAGCCGCCTTGCCGCCGCCGCAGCCGGCCCGATCCGGTCAGGGCCTCGACCACAGGCCGCGCGGCGGGGCCGAAGATCTCCATGTCGGCGTCGGTCAGCGGCAGTTCCGCGGCGGCCGCGCCGAGGTGCGGGGCCAGCACGTAGGCGTTGGCCGGGTCGAGCACCGTCGCCTCCACCGGGTGCCGCATCAGCACATCGGGGTGGCGGACCAGGTAGGTGTCCAGCGGGTCGTCACGGGCGATGAGGACCGCGGCCGCGTCCTGGCCGGCCCGCCCGGCCCGCCCGGCCTGCTGCCACAACGATGCCCACGTGCCCGGCCAGCCGGCGATCAGCACCGCATCCAGACCGCTGATGTCGATGCCAAGCTCGAGCGCGGTCGTGGCGGCCAGGCCGGTCAGCCGCCCATCGCTGAGCGCTGCCTCCAGCCCGCGCCGGTCCTCGGCCAGGTACCCCGACCGGTATGCGGCGACCTTGCTGGCATGGCCGTCCAGCAGCCGCCGGGCAGCGAGCGCGACCGCTTCCGCGCCGCGCCGGGACCGGATGAACGCCAGCGTCTGCACGTCCTCCCGGACCAGGCAGGCGAGCAGATCCGCGGCCTGCGTGGCGGCGGTCCGTCGCAGCCTCGCCCCGGATTCACCGCGCGCACCGGTCAGCGGCGGCTCCAGCAGCGCGAACGCCAGCGGGCCGCGAGGTGAGCCGTCATCGGTGACCGCCTCGGCGCTCAGCCCGGTCAGCAGCTGCGCGCAAGCCGCCGGTTCGCCGACGGTTGCCGATGCCAGCACGAACACCGGACGTGACGTCATCCCCGGCTCACCGGCCGAATGGTGCGCGACCACCCGGCGCAGCCGCCGCAGCACCTGGGCGACATGCGAGCCGAAGACCCCCCGGTAACCATGGCACTCATCGAGGACCACATAGCGCAGCCTGCTGAAGAAGCCGGACCAGCGCTTGTGGCCGGGCAGCAGCGCGCAATGCAGCATGTCCGGAGTGGTGAGCAGGTACCTGGCGTGGCTGCGGGCCCAGGCACGTTCGGCCTGGGTGGCGTCGCCGTCCACAACGGCCGCGTGCACCCCTGGGATGCCCAGTGCTCTGATTGCGGCCAGCTGGTCGGCGGCCAGCGCCTTGGTCGGCGTGACATAAAGCACAGTCTCACCGGCGGCGATCGCGGTCAGCGCCGGCATCAGGTAAGCGAGCGACTTCCCGGACGCGGCCGGGGTGGAGATGATCACGTTCCGCCCGGCGTGCGCGTAGCTGGCCGCGCTGGCCTGATGCGACCACGGGGCCTCGATGCCGTGAGCGACGAAGACCTCGATGATCTCGGGCGGGACCCAGTCCGGCCACTCGACCGGGCGCCCGGCCCGCCCGGGGATGTGCTCGACGTGGATGGCGCCGTCGGCCGGCGCCGCGTCGAGCAGGATGCGCAAGGCGCGATTGCGCGCTATGGAGGGATGCTCTCCTTGGTCATAACAGTGCCGGCCCAGCGGCCGGTCGGTCGTAGACTCGGCGGCAGGCCCCGCAGGAGGAATCGGCGTGAGTGTCGACACAGGTTTTCAGTGTGTCACCCGTTGGGGGATGCCTGGAGGCATGATTACGTGTAGACATGACATCGGAGCGTGGTTGAATGCCAGATGGCACTGCATACGGCAGTGGTTCTGTGCGGCAACTGCTCACCCGCGCTCTGGCCACGCCAGCCCGCGCGCCGGGGTGGGACGCTGACATGACGCCGTGCACGGCGCTGGAGGATTTGTGGATCTGAAGCTGGGGCACTACAACAAGGACGGCATCGAGGTTGTCGACGTCGAAGGTGAAATCGACGTCTACACCGCACCTCGACTGCGCGAGCTGCTGATCGATCTGGTCAACAAGAACAACTACCAGCTCGTGGTGAACATGGAGAAGGTCGAGTTCCTCGACTCGACCGGTCTCGGCGTGCTGGTCGGCGGGCTCAAGCGCGTCCGCGCGCACGACGGCTCGCTGGACCTGGTCTGCACTCAGGAGCGCATACTCAAGATCTTCCGGATCACTGGCCTGACCAAGGTGTTCGGCATCCACGACACCGTTGACCAGGCCATCACGGCCCGGAAGTCAGAGAAGTAACCCGGCCGGGAGGGCCTCCCTGAGATGGCCACGGTCGAGGTAGCGTTCACCCCGCTGCCCGCGCACGTTCGCACCGCGCGTCTCGTCGCCACGGCGGTCGCGCGGCGCAGCGGTGTTGCGGAATCAATGCTTGACGAGGTACGCCTCGCCGTCGGCGAGGCATGTTCCCGAGCGGTCGAAGTGCATCGTCGGCACTGCCCGGCGGAGCCGGTCAAGATCGAGATGACCGATCTGGGAAAGCGCTTCGAGGTCATCGTGCGTGATGCCGTGCCCTCCGCCCCGCCTTCCACCGCGGCCGGCAACGGCTCCGGCCATACGGCCGACGGGAACGGAGCCGCGGTGAACGGAGACGATCAGGCCGGCGGCGAGGCGTTCCCGGCCGGTTTCGGCCTGGCCGTGATCTCCGGCCTGGCCGACGATGTCCGGATCTCCGCGACGGAATCCGGCGTGAGCGTCCGCATGACGTGGAAGGTTCTGTCCCGGGGGGTCCGGGGGGCAGAAACCAGCCCCCCGGACCCCCCGGACCCGCGGCGCTTCTCGCCGTTAGTGTCGCCCGGGAGTGTTTTCCCGGGGGGCAGAAACCAGCCCCCCGGCCCGCGACGCGTCCCGCCGTTAGTGTCGCCCGGCCGGGAGACCCTTCGGGCCCCCGCGGCCAGGCGACCGCGAAGCTCGCTCGCTCGCCGCGTTTTCTACCGTGGTCGCCGGGTAACTGGGGTCGCGAGGCTTGCTTTGCTTGCGGCGGGGGCGCCGGTGGTGTGGGTAACTGTTGCGTATCCTCGTGATTACGATTGGGTCTCGGAAACGTTAGGAATCGCTTCGGGTTCATGATTGACCGTTCCCGTGCGTAGACTCCCGGCCACTTGTTCCTTCCGATCGGTAACGTCTTCCGTCCCTGGATCCAGGAGGTCGAATGTCCAGGCTTATCGCCGCAGCGGCCACACCAGCGGCCACTGTGAGCGGCGGCAACCTTACCTGGGTTGTAATCGTCGCGGTGATCGCGCTGCTCGCGCTCGGGGTGGCCTTCGCCCTGGTGCGGGAGGTTCTCGCCGCCAGCCAAGGCACCGCGCGGATGCAGGAGATCGCGCGTGCGGTGCAGGAGGGCGCGGCAGCGTACCTGCGCCGCCAGTTCAAGACGCTTGGCGTGTTCGTCGTCATCTTGTTCTTCGTGCTGCTCCTGCTGCCCGCCGACAGCGGCGGCGTGCGGTGGGGGCGCAGTGCGTTCTTCCTGGTCGGTGCCCTGTTCTCGGCGCTGACCGGGTTCACCGGCATGTCGCTGACCGTGCGCGGCAACGTGCGGGTGGCCGCCGCGGCGCGCGAGGGTGGCGAGCAGCGCGCGATGCGGATCGCGTTCCGCACCGGCGGCGTGGCCGGCATGTTCACGGTGGGTCTGGGCCTGTTCGGCGTGGCGATCGTGGTGTGGATCTTCAAGGGGCAGGCGACCGAGGTGCTCGAGGGCTTCGGGCTGGGCGCCGCCCTGCTCGCGATGTTCATGCGAGTCGGGGGCGGTATCTACACCAAGGCCGCGGACGTCGGCGCGGACCTGGTCGGCAAGGTCGAGCAGAACATCCCCGAGGACGACCCGCGCAACGCGGCGACGATCGCCGACAACGTCGGTGACAACGTGGGTGACTGCGCCGGCATGGCGGCGGACCTGTTCGAGTCCTACTCGGTCATGCTGGTCGCCGCGCTGATCCTCGGCGAGGTCGCGTTCGGCGACAAGGGCCTGATCTTCCCGCTGATCATCACCGGGATCGGCGTGATCACCGCGGTGATCGGGATCTTCGCGGTGGCACCCCGCCGGGGGGACCGCAGCGGCATGACCGCGATCAACCGCGGTTTCTTCATCTCGGCGATCATTTCGGCCATCGGCGTGGCGATCGCCTCGTTCACCTACCTGCCCGCGAAGTTCAGTGACTTCAAGGGTGTCGCCGCGGGCATCGCGTCCTACAACGGCAACCCGCGGTGGATCGCGTTCGGCGCGGTGCTGATCGGGCTGGTGCTGGCCAGTGCCATCCAGTTGCTCACCGGGTACTTCACCGAGACGAACCGCCGCCCGGTCAAGGACATCGGGGACAGTTCGGAGACCGGCGCGGCGACCGTGATCTTGTCCGGTATCGCGACCGGTATGGAGTCCGGGGTGTACTCCGCTCTGCTGATCGGCGGCGCGGTGTTCGGCGCTTACCTGCTCGCCACGGGGAACGCGACGATCTCGTTGTTCGCCGTGGCCATGGCCGGTGTCGGCCTGCTGACCACCGTCGGTGTCATCGTCTCCATGGACAGTTTCGGGCCGGTGACCGACAACGCGCAGGGCATCGCGGAGATGTCCGGCGACGTGGAGGGCGACGCCGCGACGGCGCTGACCCACCTGGACGCGATCGGGAACACCACCAAGGCGATCACCAAGGGCATCGCGATCGCGACCGCCGTGCTCGCCGCGACCGCGCTGTTCGGCTCGTTCCGCACCACGGTGCAGACCGCGCTCGGCGGCGCCGCCAATACGTTCGGCCTGTCGGTCGCGCAGCCCAATATCCTGGTCGGCGTCATCCTCGGCGCGTCGGTGGTGTTCCTGTTCGCCAGCCTGCTGATCATGGCGGTCGGGCGTGCGGCGCAGGGCGTGGTGCTCGAGGTACGCAACCAGTTCCGTACCCACCCCGGGATCATGGACGGCACCGAGAAGCCCGAGTACAGCCGGGTGATCGACCTGGTCACCAGGGACTCGCTGCGTGAGCTGGTCACTCCTGGCCTGCTGGCGGTGCTCACCCCGATCGCGGTCGGCTTCGCGCTCGGCTACGCCCCGCTCGGCTCCTACCTGGCCGGCGCGATCGCGGCCGGCGTGCTGATGGCGATCTTCCTGGCCAACTCGGGCGGTGCCTGGGACAACGCCAAGAAGCTCGTCGAGGACGGCAACCACGGCGGCAAGGGCTCGGAGGCACACGCCGCGACCGTCATCGGTGACACCGTCGGCGACCCGTTCAAGGACACCGCCGGTCCCGCGATCAACCCGCTGATCAAGGTGACCAACCTGGTCTCGCTGCTGATCGCGAGCAGCGTCGTGAAGTACAGCCACAACCTGGGCCTGCGGATCGGCATCCCGATCGCCGCCGTGGCGATCATCGTCGCGGCCATCGTGTACTCCAAGCGCCGGGCCCACGGCATGGCCGAGACGGCACCGGCCGGAACCGAGGTCCCCGGGGCGGTGTCTCCCGCGGTCGAGGGCGCCGACGCGGCCCCCGGTGGCGAGACCCTGGATCACCCCGAGGTCGTGGAGGCGATCGAAGTCCCCGAGCGCGACCGCCGCAACCCGTAGCGAGTGCAGCGCTTCCCATGATCATGGGTCAAAGACGGTAACTATTCCCGCAATTGACCCATGATCATGGTGGCGCGGTGCGGGCGGTTGGCGCTGTGGGCGCGCGGTTGGCGCGGTGAGGGCTCAGGGCTCGACTGTTTCGGCCGCTTCTATCTCGTCGCGGGGGATGCCCAGCAAGTAGAGGATCGCGTCCAGGTAGGGGAAGCTCAGCGAGGTGTCCGCGGCATCGCGGACGACGGGCTTCGCGTTGAAGGCGACGCCCAGCCCCGCGGCGGCGATCATGTCCAGGTCGTTCGCGCCGTCCCCGACGGCCACCGCCTGGGACAGCGGAACACCGGCCAGCGAGGCGAAACGCCGCAGCGCGGCGGCCTTGGCCGGCCGGTCCACCACCGGTCCGTCCACCCGGCCCGTCAGCTTCCCGTCGGCGATCTCGAGCGTGTTGGCCGCCACGTAGTCGATGCACAGCGAATCGGCCAGCGGGCCGATCACCTGGGTGAAACCGCCGCTGACGATGCCGAACTTGTAGCCGAGCCGACGCAGCGTGGTGATGAGCGTGCGCGCCCCAGGCGTGAGCCGTAGTTCGTCCCGCACGTCTTCGATCACGCTCACCGGCAGCCCCGCCAGCAGCCGGACCCGTTCCCGCAACGATTCCGCGAAGTCGAGTTCCCCGCGCATAGCGGCCTCGGTTACCTTGGCGACCTCTGCCGCGCACCCGGCCCGGGTCGCGAGCAGGTCGATCACCTCGTCCTGGATCAGCGTCGAGTCCACGTCCATGACGATCAGCCGCATCGCCCGGCGGTGCAGCCCGCCGCGCTGCACCGCGACATCAACTCCGTGGGCGGCGGCCGCCCGGGCCAGATCCTCCCGCAACGGGGCCGGATCGGCGCCGGAGACGTCCATCTCGATGCAGGTCAGCGGACGCTGTGCGAGGCGGCCGATCCGGTCGATGTTGGCGCCCCCAGCCGCGATCTGGCCGGCGATCGCGGTGATCGCACCCGGCGTCAGCGGGCTGCCGAGCAGGGTGACATGCAGCCGGCCGCGCCGGGCCGCCGCCGACAAACCGGACCCCGAGGAGCGGCCGGGCGCCTCACCGGACGCCGTGGTGATCTCCGCCTCCAGGCCCAGTTCGTCGGCCAGTGCGCCAACGTCCACATGAATGCCGGTCAGATCGGGCGGCCCGGCACTGCCGAGCAGCACGCCGAGCACCAGCCGGCCGCGGATCACCACCTGCTCGATGTCCAGGACGGTGAGCGGGTGCCGGGCCAGGATGCCGAACAGTCTTGACGTGACTCCCGGCCGGTCCCGGCCGGTCAAGGTGATGAGCAGCGTGGTAGCCATCGCGGCGTAAGGGTAGCAGCAGGTGCACGTCCCCGAACTCATGCCACAGGTAACCGGACCGTATTGCCTGCTCGTAGCAGTCGCTCAGCAGCGCCCGCCCGGCGAACGCGGCCAGCATCCGCAAGTGGGAGGACCGCGGCTCGTGCAGCCCAGTGAGCAAGCCATCCACCACCCGCACGCCGGTATCCGGGGTCACCACGTGCGAAGTCCAGCCGCTCGAGGATCCCACCAGCCCGTCCGGGCCGGCCGCCGTCTCCAGCGCGCGCACCACCGTGGTTCCGACGGCGATCACCCGGCCGCCGGACGACCGCACGTGATTGACCAGCCGCGCCGTGGCCGGCGGCACATCAAACGGCTCTGGATACGGGTCTTCGTCGGCTTCCAGGGATGACACCCCGGTGTGCAGCGTCAATGGCGCGATCAGGATCCCGCGCGCCGCCAGTTCGGTCACCACGGCTGGCGTGAACGGTCGGCTCGCGCTCGGCATCTCCGCACTGCCCGGTACCCGGGCGAACACTGTCTGGTACGACTCGATGTCCCAATCCCGCACCACGTACGAATACCTGATGGGCGTGCCGTACCTCAGCAGGTAGGGCACCACCGCCACCGACAGCCGCGCGCGCCACAGGCGGCTGGAGACCCGGCTGTCCAGGGTAAGGACAGCCCCGGCTGGCAAGCGGAGCTCCCATCCTGGTGAGCCGGCGCCGTTCGGGGAAAAGTGTTTTCTAAGCTCCACCATCCAGGCGCCATCCCAGAGCGGCGTAGAGAAGTGGACAACGAGGTCATCGCTCACTCGTACGGCGGCGGGCAGCGTACCGCTGTTGTTCACCACCAGCAGATCGCCGGGCAGGAGCAGGCTGGGCAGCGCGGTGAAGGCGTGGTGTGAGATCTCGCCGGATGAGCGGCGGCTGACCAGCATCCGGACCGCGTCCCGGGACACGCCGCGCGATTCCGGCGGGTCGTGCGCCTCCAGATGGCCGGGCAGGGCAAAATCGACGGTCATGACGTCACCAGCGGGAGCAGGTCCGCGGCGCGATAGCGGCCGCTGGGCAGCCGCTCGCTGATCAGCCGGACGAAGCCGGGCACCACCGCGGCGGGCAACGGGCGATCCGAGATGTCCTCCCCGGGGAACGCCTGCTGGTGCATGTCAGTGCGCAGGTCGCCGGGGTCTACCCACCACACGCGCACCGTGCTCTCCTCGGCCGCCAGGACGTTGGAAACCTGCTCCAGCGCGGCCTTGGCGGCGCCGTAGCCGCCCCAGCCCGAGTAGGCCTCCACCGCGGCGTCCGAGGTGATGTTCAGCAGGGCTCCGGCGTTGCCGCGCAGCGCGGGCAGCATCAGCTGGGTCAGGGCGAGCGGGGCGAGCACGTTCACCTCGAAGGCGGCGCGGAGTTCGTCTATGGGATAGCTGGCCAGGGCCGGCAGCGGATGCGCGCCCAGCGTGCCCGCGTTGTTGATCAGCAGGTCCAGGCGGCCATGGGCGGCGACGGCGTCGCGCAGCGCGGCCCGGTGGGCCGGATCGGTGACATCACCGGCGATGGTAAGTATTTCCTGGGGGGTAGAGACCAACCCCCCAGACCCCCCGCCTTCCTCCGGTTCTCGCCCTTGTATCACCCGGCCGGAAGACCCCTTGGGGGCCTTCGCGTCGGGCGATCGCGAAGCTCGCTTCGCTCGCCGCGAGCCACCGTAGTCCGCAGTTCGGCGGCCGTCTCGGCCAGTGCCGTGCTGTCGCGGGCGTCGAGGATGAGCGAGTAGCCCTCGCGGGCCAGGCCGGCGGCGAGCGCGCGGCCGAGCCCGCGGGAGGCCCCCGTGATAAGCGCTGTCGGGTAGTTCATGTCCATTGACGCTATTTCCGCCCGCCGGATCGCACATCGGTCTCGCGTTGCCTTGGTCCTTGGCCGATGGTCGTAGGACCGGCGGCCGATGCCTTCTGGTCCGGGTGGCGGATGCTGTACGTCATGGGCCGGGATAACGTCGTTGGCATGAGCGACGGGCTCAACGAGCTGTACCGGGTGAGCCAGGCCGTGTTGTCCGTCACCAGGCAGATGTCCGTACGCGACGTGCTGAAGGTGATCGTGCGCTCGGCCCGCTCGCTGGTGGGCGCTCAGTACACGGCGCTCGGCGTGCCTGACGCGGGTAACTCCTTCGCGGAGTTCGTGGTGGACGGAATGAGCCTCGCCGAGCAGGATGCCATCGGGCCGTTGCCGCGGCGGCACGGGATGCTCGGCGTGCTGCTGAAGGAAGGCAAGCCGGAGCGGCTGGCCAACCTCGAGGCCGATCCCCGGTTCGGCGGCTGGTGGCCGGCCGCACATCCGCGGATGACGCACTTCCTCGGCGTGCCGGTGCGGGATGGTGACCGCGTCCTCGGCATCATCTTCGCGGCCAACAAGGTCACGCCCAAGAGCTCCGGATTCACCGAGCGGGACCAGGAGATCCTGTCACTGTTCGCGGCGCACGCGGCCATCGCGCTCACCAACGCCAGGCTGTACGAGCGCTCCCGGGAGCTGTCGGTGCTGGAGGAGCGCGCACGTCTGGCCCGGGACCTGCACGACGCGGTCAGCCAGAAGCTGTTCTCCCTCCGGGCGCACGCCAGGGCCGCCGCCGTCCTGGCCGCACGCGACGACGGGCCGGCCGCCACCCGGGAGATCGAGGCGGTGGCGTCATTGGGGGCGGAGGCGCATGCTGAGCTGCGGGCGGTCATCGACGGGCTCGCGCCGCCCGACCTGGCCGCGGCGGGCCTGGCCGAGTCGCTGCGCCGGTACGCGGTGCTCGCCGGCCGGGCGCACGGCGTCCCGGTGACGTTCGAGGGCGCCTGCGAGCTGCCCGCGCTCGGGACCGACGCCGACGCCGCGCTGTACCGGGTGGGCCAGGAGGCGCTGCACAACGCGTTGCGGCACGCCGGGGCCGGTAAGGTCGCGGTGACGCTGTCCCGGACCGGGCGGAAGGTGGTGCTGGAAGTGACCGATGATGGGCGCGGCTTCGCCACCGACGCGCCGTCGGCCGGGCTCGGGCTGGCGTCGATGCGGGAGCGGGCCGCGGCGGTCGGCGGCACGCTGTCGATCCGCTCGGCCGCCGGTGCCGGTACCAGGGTGCGGATGACCGTGCCTTGCGGAGCCGAGGCCCCCCGCCAGGCCGAAGAGGCGCGATGATCTCGGTGCTGATCGTGGACGACCATCCGGTCGTCCGGCAGGGACTGCGGGCGCTGCTCGAGGTGCAGGACGGGATATCGGTGGCGGGGGAGGCGGGCGACGGGGAGACGGCCCTGGCGCTGACCGCGGCGACGGCGCCGGACGTGATACTGCTCGACCTGAAGCTGCCCGGCATGGACGGCATCACCCTGCTCGGGGAGCTGGTCGCGCGCGGAACCGCGAGCCGGGTGGTCGTGCTCACCAGCGTGACCGAGCCCGCCGCGGCGAGCCTGGCGATGCGTTCGGGTGCCGCTGGTGTGCTGTACAAGGACATCGACCCGGATGCCCTGGTGCGCGGCATCAGGTCAGTGCACGACGGGAACGTACTGCTCTCGCCGGAGGCGGCCGGGTCGCTGATGCGGTCCGGCGGCGCCCCGCCGGGCAGCGGCATCGACTCGCTGACCGTCCGCGAGCGCGAGGTCCTGGCCGAGATCGCCAAGGGCCGGTCGAACCGGGAGATAGCGCGCGTCCTGCACGTGGCGGAGAAGACGGTCAAGGCGCACGTCAGCTCCGTGCTGGCCAAGCTCGGCGTGCAGGATCGCACCCAGGCCGCCCTGCTCGCGGTGCGCAACGAGCGCTCGTTACCCCGGAGGGCCCGGGGGATAAACCACCCTGGCCGCAAAGCTCGGGTTTGCTGCGCGTCCTGAGCGGGCCCGGACGGCGATTTGCCAAGATATGACCGTTATGTGACGGCTGCTGCGGTGGGCGACGCGGCCAACGGGCCGGGGTTGGTTTCTACCCTACGGAAAACAACTCCGCGTAGACGATGATGTTGTCCGCGTAGTGGCCGGTGGCCTGGTCGAACGATCCACCGCAGGTGATCAGCCGCAGGCCCGGATAGCTGAGCTTGCCGTACACGGCGTCCGTCGGGAAGGTCGTCTTGGCCGTCCGCTGTAGCCCGTCGATGACGAAGACCGCCGTCTTGCCGTCGGTGAGCGTCACGTAGACCTTCTCCCCCTTGTGCAGGTTCTTCAGGCGGAAGAAGACCGACAGGCCGGCGGCCGAGTCGACGTGGCCGAGGATCACCGAAGCGCCGCGCTGACCCGGTGTGGGCCCGTACTTGTACCAGCCGGTGAGGTTGTGGGCGGACAGCGGCGGCACCTGCACGCTGCCGTCGGCGTTGAGACCGACCTCCATGACCGGCGCGTTCACACCGATCGCCGGGATGCGGACGCGTACCGGGACCGACCGGGTCAGCGCCTTGACATGCCGCACGACGACCGGCTTCGGCACCGAGGTGCTCACCGACGCCGGGATCGCCGCGGCACGGCTGTCCGGCGATGGACCGTGGCGGGTCAGCGCGAACGCCGAGACCGTCAGGCCGCAGGCGCACAGCGCGGCCGCCGCCAGGGCGGCGAGCAGAGCCCACCGTCCCAGCGGCGTGCGCCGATGACGGGCCAGGTACACCCCGGGTCAGATCCCGTGGGTGCGCCGCCAGCGCCGGAACGCGGCCAGACCGAGGGGCGCGGCGATGAGCGCGATCGCGCCGCCGCCCGCGGCCAGCGGGATGTTGCTGCCGCCCGCCATGCCGCCGCCGGTGTTGGCGCCGCCGGACGGGACGGGCGAGCCGGAGGCGGCGACAGCCGGCGCGGACACCGCCGGGCTCGGTGTGAGGGGGACCGATACAACCGGAACCGTGGCCGACGAGCTGGGCGCCGGTGCGGTCGGACTCGACGGCACCGGGCTCGGCATGTGCCGCTTAGACGGCAACGGTGTCGGAGTATGGCATGGCTTGGTCGGGGTCGGGGTCGGGCCCGGCTTGCAGCACTTCTTCTTATGGTCGTAGTACTGGTAGCCGGACGGGCAGTTCCCGCCGCTGCTTCCATTGCCCCAGCCGCTGCTCCCGGTCCCCCAGCTGCCGCCACCCGTGTTGCCCCACCCGCTTCCACCGCTTCCACCGCTTCCACCGCTCCCACTGCTTCCGCCGCCATAGCCGCCGCCGGCTGGCCGGTCCGCGGACACGGTGGCCGCCTGTGCGGCCGTTCCGGACAAGATCGCCGTACCGGACAGGAGGGCTCCGGACAGCAGGGCCGTCCCGGACAGGATGATGGCCGCCGAACCGGTAGCAAGGCAGCCCGACAGCACGCGGATTCGCATCTTAGTTCCGCTCCTCTTCGCTAGAACCCCGCACGTTTTCTCGGGCCTGGCGTCGTGCGAGCAGGTTAGGGAGCGTAGCGCGTGGTGAACGCGTCGTGAGCGGATGGTGAGGTCTCGTTAGCGATTATTAATGATTAGTCCGCCTAATGGGGCTAACCCGATAAATACGGATATATCACTATATGAACCGAGTGACGACTGGCTCGAGGAGGCATTGCCGCAGTTGGGAGGTCCGATCAACGCGGAAAATCCGTGCTACGTGGAATCCTCCTGTACATATTCGGCGTGTTTATTTCCGGCTAGCACGGATCTTCCGCGTTATCCCGGCGTAGGCGAACTCCAGCAGGAGTCAAGGCGGTTCCGGGCTGGTTGGCATGTGCCACATGTGCCCCTGGAGGGGCAATTTGGTGCAGCCCGTCGCAGCCGTCAGCCAGCCGACGCCCGCCGGCCGCGGTCGCGGAGATCCGCACCCTCGCGGTATGCGATGGAGCAGTCGACTGGGATGATCGGGGTGCGGTGACATAGGTTCAGTCTCGGCGGCGGTTCCGTCTCCGCGGCCAGCCGGCCGGCTAGCGAAGGGAGGGGGCCCGGGTGTCCGACGAAGTACTGCGGTTGCGAGGCGTTGAGGTCAGGCGCGACTCTGCGGTGCTACTGCGTAACGTCGACTGGACCGCGCACGAGGATGAGCGGTGGATCCTGATCGGCCCCAACGGCGCGGGCAAGACCACCCTGCTACAGGTGGCCGCGACCTTGGTGTTCGCGTCATCCGGCACCGTGGATGTGCTGGGCGAGCGCCTGGGCGAGGTGGACGTGTTTGACCTGCGGCCGCGCATCGGGCTGACCAGCGCGGCGATCGCGGAGCAGGTCCCGCCCGGTGAGAAGGTCATCGACCTGGTGCTCACCGCTTCGTATGCCATCCTCGGCCGGTGGAAGGAGGAGTATGACTCCGCCGACGTCACGCGTGCTGTCGAGTTGCTCGACGCGCTCGGCTGCGCCCATCTGATCAGGCGCCGGTTCGCCACGCTTTCCGAAGGCGAACGCAAGCGGGTGCAGATCGCCCGCGCGCTGATGCCCGACCCGGAGCTGCTGCTGCTGGATGAACCCGCCGCCGGGCTCGACCTGGGCGGCCGCGAGGATCTGCTGCGGCGGCTGACCATGCTCGCCCGCGATCCCAAGGCGCCGATGATGGTGCTGGTGACGCACCACGTCGAGGAGGTGCCCGACGGGTTCACCCATGCGATGCTGCTGCGTCGCGGTTCGGTGCTCGCCGCCGGACCGATCGGCGACGTGTTCACCGCGCGGAACCTGTCCCGGTGCTTCGGCGTGCCGCTGGAAATCGAGCACCGCCAGTCACGGTGGACCGCTCGCGCACGCTGAGTGAACAATGGCTCGCTGGCTGAAGGACCAGTACGCGGGGTAACGTAGCAACCAGGATCGGTAACCTTCGCGAGGGAGCAGCCATGGGCACCCTGGTGGCGACCATAGTCCTGGCGATCATCGTCATCGTCGTCGGCGTGGTCACCCTGCGTTCGATCCGCATCGTGCCGCAGGCCAAGGCCGGGATCGTCGAGCGGTTCGGCCGCTATCATCGCACCCTCAACGCCGGCCTGAACGTGATCACGCCGTTTATCGACCGGCTCCTCCCTCTCATCGACCTGCGGGAGCAGGTGGTCAGCTTCCCGCCGCAGCCGGTGATCACCAGGGACAACCTCGTTGTGTCCATCGACACGATCATTTACTTCCAGGTGACCGACGCCCGCTCGGCGACTTACGAGATCTCCAGCTACATCACCGGCGTGGAGCAGCTCACCGTCACCACGTTGCGCAACGTGGTGGGCGGCATGGACCTGGAGACGACCCTCACTTCGCGGGACCAGATCAACAGCGAGCTGCGCCGGGAACTGGATGAGGCGACGGGTAAGTGGGGCCTGCGCGTGAGCCGGGTGGAGTTGCGCGCCATCGAGCCGCCGGCCACGATCCAGGACTCGATGGAGAAGCAGATGCGCGCCGACCGGGACAAGCGGGCGGCCATCTTGCAGGCCGAGGGCTCGAAGCAGTCGGCGATCCTCACCGCCGAAGGCGAACGCCAGGCCGCGGTGCTGCGGGCCCGCGGTGAGTCCGAGGCCGTGGTGCTGCGCGCCGAGGGCGAGGCCAAGGCGGCCGCCGCGCGGGCGCGCGGCCAGGCTGAGGCGATCACCACGGTGTTCCGGGCCATCCACGAGGGCAATCCGGACCAGCGGCTGCTTGCCTACCAGTACATGCAGATGCTGCCGCAGATCGCGCAGGGTGATGCGAACAAGGTCTGGATCGTGCCCAGTGAGATCGGTAAGGCACTGGAGGGTATCGGCGGCTTCCTCGGGGTGCCCCGCGACGCCGCCGCGGCCGGCGGCGAGGCCCCGGCCGCCGCGGCCGCCGCGGCGACCGATGCGGCTGAGGCGGGCGCTGATGCCGCTGGCTCAATCACCCGCCTGCCGCGCCCATAAGCACGAACGGCGGTGGTTCCACCCTTCCGGCTGGCTGGCCGCGATCGCTTCGCGGGCGAACTCCTCGATCTGGTCTCCGAGGTCCCGTGCTTGCGCCGAGCCGCGGAAGATCGGTGCGGTGAGCTCCTCCCTGACCCGTGCGAGCAGGGTGGTCAGCGGGGTCACTCGCCGGGCGGGCGGGAGGGACAGCGCCGGTTCGAGCGCGGCCGCCGCGGGGTCCAGACCTCCGGATCGGAGCCGGATCATGGCCAGGCAGATACCGGCGAATGGTTCGCCGCCGGACCAGTGCTGCTCACCCGCGGCAGGTCCCGCGTCGTATCGGTTGCGCGCGTGCTCCAGTTCCTCTTCCGCCCGGCGTTCGCTGCCGATGATCTCGGCGAGCGCGGCTCCGGCCAGGCAGTGATGGGTGGCCAGCGACAGCGCGAACTCCTCGCCGCCAATCGCCAGCAGGTCGTCGCTGTACTCGCGCTCGCGGGCGTCGTGGGCGGCGTCAACCGCCTGACCGGCCGCGTCTGGATCGCCGAACCTGGCCGACGCCCGGGCCAGGGACAGGTGCAGGGTGGCGCCCAGCGGCCCCTGCGAGACGTACCGGAGCCCGTCGGCGGCCAGGTCGCGGCTTTCGCCGAACCGGCCGCGCCAGTACTGGATGCCGGAGAGCTTGGCCCGCAGCACGCCGCGTAGCGGTTTGTGGTCGAGGGCGTTGGCGTAGGCCCAGCCCGTCCGGATCAGCTCTTCGGCCGTCTCCGGGTGGCCGAGCCGGCTGGCGGTGACCCCCATCAGGCCGCTGACGCAGCCGAGCACCAGGTACAGGTCGGTCCGCTCCCGTGGCCAGAGCCGCCGGTCCAGCATGCGGTGGATCCGGTCACGGACCCGGCGCATGTCTCCGAACACGGGCAGCGGCTCGCCCGTGTCGGCCTGGCGGGACAGCCGCGCCAGATCGGCCCGCAACTGCTCCAGCGTGGCCTCGCCGATGTCGTGCTGCTCGGCCTGCTCGGCATGGTCGCTGCCTTCGTGTGCCGCTGTCAGTACCTCTTGACGGCCGGTTCCCGTTAACATCCCCCCATCCTGGCGGGCGCCAGCGGCGCGGCACAACCGAGTGTCCGCGCTTGTCCGGAGCTGTCTCCGCGTAGAGCTACGGACGGGGCCGGAGCTGGACGAGGCCTCCCTTCGTCACGCGGGTCTCGAACGAAGGCTGGCGGGCGGTCGCCGGCCCGTGCACCACGCGCCCGTCAGCGAGCCGGAACGTCGATCCGTGCCACGGGCAGGCGACGCACGCGCCGCCCCGCTCGGTGACGATCCGCCCTTGATGCAGCGGTCCGCCCAGGTGCGCGCATCGATCCGACAGCACGTGAACACCGTCCGGGGACCGGTACACGAGCAGTGACAGATAACCGAACTGGCGCCGTACCGCCCGCCCCTCCGGCAGCGAGCTGAGCGGGCCCAGGTCGTGCCAGCCGAGGCCGGACAGGTGGCTCACCTGGTCGGCGTGATTGGCTCCGGCTCCGAGCCGCAGCGCCAGGTGGCCGCCCAGGTAGGCGCCTCCGGAGGCGCACAGGAGGCCGGCTGCCGACAATGCCTTCCCATACCCGTGCCGGCCGCCGGCCCGGGCGAGCAGCGAACCGCTGAACAGCAGTCCCGCCACCCCCTGGCAGCCGAGGTGGATCATCCCGACACGTTGCTGGTCGCGATGCAGCGCGGACCAGTCGGCCAGCCCGGTGGCCGCCGCGGGCACGATACCCAGCACGCCCGCCGCGACCAGCACGCGCGCGGCCCGCTCGCTGCCGCGGAACACGTCGAGCAGCACGGCCGACGTCCAGCAGCCGAGCGGAAGCCGCACCAGTGCGGGATGGGCCGGCTGGCCGAAGGGCACGCCGTGCAGCGCGTCGGCACGTGATCCCGCGGGCAGGGCGCGGACGACGGTCCGCGACAGCGCGGTGATGGGACGGTCGAGTATGTGCGCGCGCTCGATACGCTCGGCGATCGTCACCGGCCGGGGCATCCAGCCGGCCAGAGGCGCCTTGCCAGCCCAAGGCCGCTTGCCGGACCAAGGTAGCTTGCCAAGCCGTCGGCGCGCGGGAATGGGGGATTGCCGCACACCTGGTGCCTACCCGGAAGTACCCGCCGCCTACCCTGATCCCGGGTGAACGCGCGAACTACGGAAGCCCGGCGCGAAGCCGCGCGAGCTGATCGCGGAGGATCTGCTCGATCTCGAGCTGGAACCCTACCAGCACCCGCAGTTCCTCTGCGGTGTAGCGAGCGGCGGTGGCTCGCCAGGACCTGACCAGCGGGGCGAACACGGGGGCTATGTCTTGCGCGCGGCGGGAGAAGCTGAGCGTGACGATCACCTTGCGGCGGTCGCGGGAGTCCCGTTCCCGCCGGATGAAACCGCTCTCTTCGAGGCGGTCCAGGACGCCGGTGATCGACGCCGTGGTGAGACCGGTGGCCCTGGCCAGCTCACCGGCGGTCATGGAACCGGTCAGCGCCACCACGTTGAGGCAGTTCAGATCGGTCACGTTGATGCCGAGGCGCTCCGCGGCCGCCTGGCTCATCAGCTGCATGAGCGAACTCGTCCTTCGCATGGCGAGCATGAAGTCGCCCTCGAGCCGCCGTCGGTCCGCCAGGTCCCGCCCGCCGTCCCGCTCATCATCAGGCATTGTTAAGCTCCCAATTATCTAGGTAAGCTAGATATCTGCCTTCCTAGAGGATAGGCAATCCAAGCATAGAGGCCCGATCGGCTGCCGGTCCGTCACAGGGACGACGCCGGTCTCGTCTATAGGGAAACACCACACGAGGGGACAAATCGATGGCCACAGACAACCTGCCGGGCACCGACGCCGCGAGGCACGGCACCGGCGCGGCGGACCTGACGATCATGTACGCCGCGCACGACGCGTTCCGCCGGGACCTGGTCAGCCTGGCCCGCGCGGCGGGCGGCGACCTGTCCGATCCCGCGAAGCAGCAGTCGGTCGCGGCCGGCTGGGAGGTGTTCAAGCGCCAGCTCCACGTGCACCACACCAGCGAGGACGAGTTCATCTGGCCCGTGCTGCGGACCAAGTTCGCGCGCAGCGACAGCGCGCTGTCGGTGCTCGATGCGATGGAGCAGGAACACGCCCAGATCGACCCGCTGCTGGCCGCCGTCGACGACGCGTTCGCGCGCCGGCGGGCGGATGTGTGTTTCGACCGGCTGGCCGACGTCGTCGACGTCCTGGTCACGTCGCTGACCGATCACCTGGACCACGAGGAACGGGAGGGCCTTCCGCTGATCGGCACCGGGCTCACCGGCGCCGAATGGCGCAAGGTCGGCCGCCGGATCGGGTTGAAGAACGGCCTGTCCGAAGGGTCGCAGATGTTCGCGTGGATGCTGTCGGACGCCGGATCCGATCGGACCAAGCAGACGATCGCCCAGCTGCCGCCGCCGCTACGCGTCTTGTACCGGGCGGTATGGAAGCCTCGTTTCGAGAAGACCCCGCGCTGGTAGCCTTACGCGCTGCCGTGTTCGATGGCGGCGCTGACCTCGGCGTGGCGGGCGGCCAGTTCGGCGGCGTGCTCGGCTTCGATCCGCTCCGCCTGGTCCTCGTCGTCGCGCATCAGCGATTCCAGATCGGTGCCCGCGGCGTCGAGGACGCCGAGGTCGGCGTAGGCGCGCTGGACCTTCTCCCCCCACAGGCCGATGTCTTTCACGCACGGCACGATCCGGCTGAACAGCAGGGCACGGAAGGTCTGCTGGACCGGGGAATGCTCGGTGAACTCCAGGCACTCCTCGACATCGAAACCCATCCGCTCCCACACCTCCTGGGCCCGGAACCGGTTACGCATCAGGTAGCAGCCCTCGACCACGAACTCCTCCCGGTCGGCCCGCTCGGCCTCGGTCAGCTCCGCGTAGTAGTCCCGTAGCGCGAGCCGCCCGAACGCGACATGCCGGGCCTCGTCCTGCATGACGTAGGCCAGCAGCTGCTTGACCAGCGGGTTGGCGGTGATGTCGCGGTGCACGCCGAACGCGGCCAGGGCCAGCCCCTCGATCAGCACCTGCATGCCCAGATACGGCATGTCCCACCGGGAATCCGACAGCGCGTCGCCCAGCAGCCGGGCCAGGTCGGGGTTGATCGGGTAATAGGTGCCGATCTTGTCCTTGATGAACCGGGAGAACAGCTCGACGTGCCGTGCCTCGTCCATCGCCTGGGTGGCGGCGTAGAACTTGGAGTCCATGTCCGGCACCGACTCCACGATCCGCGCGGCCACGGTCAGCGCGCCCTGCTCCCCGTGCAGGAACTGGGAGAACAGCCACGACGACAGGTGAATGCTCAGCTCGTCCCGCTCGGCCTGGTTCAGCTTCTCCCACTGCCGTGACCCGTAGATCGGGCACAGCTCGTCGCCGGTCTCCATCACCCGCACCGGGTTGACCGGCAGGTCCCAGTCGATCCGCTTGGCGGCGTCCCACTGCTTGTCCTTGCCCCGCTGGTACAGATCGAGGAGCCGCTGCCGGCCGTCGTCGTACTCCCAGGAGAACCGCGCGGCGCCGCTGGCCGGGACATCCCAGGTTTCCCGGCTGACCGGCATCGTGTAATGGTCGAAGGTGCTCACGCGGCCCTCCTGTGTTAATGAAGCGGCGTGTGTGTCCGTCCTCTCATTACTACTCAGTACCTACTTGCCGGGCAATACCCCAGGCCCGGACACGAGCGCTTGATTCAGCACGAGGGTCTGCTGGCCGTCCCGGACGTACCCCACGTAATGGAAGCCGCTGGGAACGAACGAGCCGCCGCTGGCCAGGATGCCAGTCACGCCGTCCTGGGCCGGGAAGGTGAACTCGGTGACCTGCTGCCCGGCCGAGTCGGTGACCTGCTGGATGGACACGCCGGGCACGTCGGCGAGCGAGAGGAACCAGTTGGACGCGGTGTACGGATCGTTCCCGTATCCGGTGAGCATGTTCGCGACGACGTTGACCGCGTTGCAGTCATCGGCGACGTCGGCGCAGCCAGTGTTGTAGGAGTTGAGCTTGTTCAGCAGCGGGCGGGGGTATTGGGGCAGTGCCGGCTGCGCCTTTGCCGCCTTTCGCGCCTTTTGCAGCGCGGCCATGCGCTGCTTAAGCGATTCCTTCCGCAACTTCGCGAGTTCAGCCTGCGTAAAGACCGGTCCCGGGTAAACGAGCTGGTAGCTCGGGCCGGCTGGCATCAGCCACTGCTCGGCCGCTGCGCAGGGGTCGGACCGCTTGCAGACCTGTAGCGTGCCGTGGACGTACTGCGCCTGTTCCGTGTCGTCGACGGTCGCCCATACCTGGCGGTCATTGCCACCGGTCCGCAGGTCGCGGTACAACCACTGGTCAGCTGTATAACGCGCGGAGGGCAGGACGGAGTTCGAGCCGTCCCAGACGAGCCGTTCGGCGGCGAGTCCAGCCGCGCTCGGCGGGGTCGTGGACGGCTGGGTGCTGCCTAGCTCAGCGACCGGGTACTCCTGCAGTACCGCGTCCTCGTCGAACGTTGACGGGTCGCGGGGGTTGCCCCAGTCCCCGTGGGCGAGCAGGTGGTAGTCAGACGCGTCCAGGATGATCTCCTGCTGATCGCTCTGCTTTGTCTCCGGCAGCAGGAAGGCGACCCCGTCCCGGCCGGCGATGTCCTTGACGTTCTGCCGCACCTGGACATTCGGGATCAGCGCGAGCGCGTGGAACATCTCCGCCTCCAGCCACGGCGGCAGCACCATCCCGAACAGCATGCTCCGGATCTGGCCGAACTCCACGCTGCTGTTGTTGTCGCTCTTGACCGGGTCCTGGCTCCTGAAGTACTTGTCGAGCGCCGCCGGGTCACGAGGCAGCGAGTCGAGCTTGTCGTAGGGAAAGATGGGGTCGCCGATGATCCCGGCACCGTAGTTGAGCGTGCCGTCCGCGGTCATCCAGCCGTCCTGCACCATGGGGTTATGCACACCGGCCCGATGGATTACCGCGGGGATGGTGTGCTCGGTTACCTGGTAGATCCACTGTCCGGCTGGCACGCCGGGGGCGGTCAGGGCCGCGGCGGCGGCACGGTCGGCGAGCACCTTGGCGGTCAGCTTGACGGTCAGCGGTGCCGCGGCCTGGTTGTTGCCGCCCGGCAGCATCGCCACCGTGACGCCGGCCGTCAGGCCGAGGGCCAGCGGCACCGCGATGGCGACGCGCCACGTCGGCCGGAGCTGGCGGAAGCGATTGCGCGGAGGTGATACCACCGGTCGTTCGTGTGAAAGGTCTTTAAGGAGCGCGGTGCGGAAGATCTCCTCCGCGCGGGTTGTGTCGCGGGCCGGGATCTCGGCCCGGAAGCGGGACAGTTCGTCCATCTCGTTCACGCTGGGGACTCCTCGTGCATGGCTGCGGGGTTGGCATCGCCTAGAGTCCGCCGGAGTCTGCTTCGAGCCCGGTTCAGCCGGGAGCGTACCGTGCCGACCGGCACACCGAGTGCCGTCGCCGCCTCGTCGTACGACAGGTCGCCCCACGCCACCAGCAGCAGCGTGTCGCGGAGTTCCGCCGACAGCCGGGCCAGCGCGGTGGCGAGCCGCCGACTGGCCGTGCTCGCGCTGACCCGGTCGTCAACCCTGTCGGTAAACGGTTCGGTGATGGGGTCGGCCCGCATGTCGAATGAGCGCTGTCGGGCCAGCGCGCGGTACAGCCTGACCTCGGCCCGGCGGTGATGGCCGATGAGGTTCGTGGCGATGCCGTACAGCCACGGCCGCGCGTCCGCGCGGCTCTGGTCGTACCGTTCCCGCTGGCGGAAGGCCAGCAGGAACGTCTCGGCCACGATGTCATCGGCCTCATCAGGGCCCAGGCGACGTGTCACGTAGCGCTGGATGTGCGGTGCGTGCCTGCGGAACAGCAGGGTGAACTGCTCGGGCTCACGCCGGGAGAGCTGGATGACCGCGGCATCGTCGAGGTCATGGTCAGCATCAGCCCGGCCCTCGTATGTCATACGTGACCCTTCGGATGTCTGCTAGGACATCCGTCATTGCCCGCAGCGGCCGGATGGGTTCCCTATGCATTAAACCTGTAGCCCATGCCCGGCTCGGTCAGGAGGTACTTCGGCTGGGACGGCTCGGGCTCGAGCTTGCGGCGGAGCTGGGCCATGTACACGCGGAGGTAGTTGCTCTCCGTCTCATATGACTGGCCCCAGACTTCCTGTAGCAGCTGCCGCTGCGTCACCAGGCGCCCGCTGTTGCGCACCAGGATCTCCAGGACCTGCCATTCGGTGGGCGTGAGCCGTACGTCCTGCCCGTCGCGGGTCACCCGCTTCGCGGCCAGGTCGACGGTGAAGTCGGGAGTGGTCAGCACCGGCTCGTCAGGGGCGGGCGACGCCCGGCGGACCGCCGCCCGCAGCCGGGCCAGCAGCTCGTCCATACCGAACGGCTTGGTCACGTAGTCGTCGGCCCCGGCGTCCAGAGCGGCCACCTTGGCGCTCTCCTGTCCCCAGGCTGACAGCACGATGATGGGGATCGACGTCCACCCGCGGACGCCGTGGATGACCTCGGTGCCATCCATGTCCGGCAGGCCCAGGTCCAGGATGATGACGTCCGGGCGGTCCCGGGCCACGGCGGCGAGCCCGGTGGTCCCGTCGGCCGCGGTGCTGACCTCGTAGTCGCGTGCGGCCAGGTTGATGCGGAGCGCGCGCAGGATGGAGGGCTCGTCGTCCACGACGAGTACTCGGGTCATGACCCCGTGCCAAGCACCGATTTGTCGCCGCTGAAGTCGCTGGCGGCTACCGGCAGCGTGACCTGGACGGTCAGGCCTCCTCCCAGGGTGTCCCGCGCGACGATCGCGCCGCCCATGGCCTCGGCGAAACCCTTGGCCACCGCGAGACCAAGGCCGACGCCCGGGAGCCGGTCGTCGACCCGGGCGAACGGCTCGAAGATCAGCTCCTTGTGCGTGTCCGGCACCCCGCGCCCGTGGTCGACGACCTCGAGCAGTACCGTCTGGCCGTCCAGGTGGGCGCGCAGCTCCGGCGGTACCGACGTGGACGAATGGCGCAGCGCGTTGGAGAACAGGTTGGCCAGCACGCGCTCCAGCAGGCCGGGATCGGCCAGGACCAGCGGGAAGCCGTCCGGAACCGCCATCCGCAGCCGGGCGGAGTCGTCCAGTCCGTGCAGCGCCACCGGCGCGACCTCATCGATCGCGGTCGGCCGCAGGAACGGCTGTAGTGAACCGGTGTGCAGGCGGCTCATGTCCAGCAGGTTACCGATCAGGGCGTCGAGCCGGTCCGCGTTCTCCTCGATCGTGGCGAGCAGTTCCGCCTCGTCGTCGGCGGACCAGGTGACGTCGGTCTGCCGCAGGCTGCTGACGCTGGCCTTGATCGACGCGAGCGGGGTACGCAAGTCGTGGCTGACCGCGGCGAGCAGCGCGGTCCGCATCCGGTTCCCCTCGGCCAGCGCCTCGGCCTGAGCGGCCTGCGTGCGCAGCCGCTCCCGGTCCAGCGCGGCCGCCGCCTGCGCGGCGAAACCGGCCAGCAGGGCCGGCGTGGCCGTGGCGGACTGGCCGCTGACCCGCAGCGCCAGGTCGTCGCGGATGGCCAGGCGGCGCGCCGCCGGCAGGGAGTCGTCAGTGCCGCTCGACGCCACCCGGATCCATCGTCCGCCGGACTTCTCCGTCAGCTCGGCCTGGCCGCCGTGACTGCTGGTCAGGTGATCAAGCACGGCCGCCGGGGAGTCCGCGCCGCCCAGCACGGTCTGCGCCAGTTCCAGCAGCGCCTCGGCTTCGGCCTTGCTGTGGGCGGCCTGGACGGCCCTGCGGGCGGCGAGGTGGACCACGCTGCTGACGGCCACCGCGACGGTCACGAACAGCAGCAGGGCCAGGAGCTCTCGCGGCTGCTGGATGGCGAAGTTGTGCAGCGGCGCGGTGAAATACCAGTTGAGCAGGAGGCTGGCCGCCACGGCGGCGAGGGTCGCCGGCCAGAATCCGCCGAGCACCGCGGTGCTTATCACCACCACCAGGTAGACCAGCACGTCGTCGGCCAGGTTCAGGTGCGATCGCTCGGCGGTGAGCAGGAGCGTGATAAGCGGGAGCCCGGCCGCTGCCACGCCCACGCCCGCCAGCAGCCGCCGCATGCTGATCGCTGTGCCATCCAGGGGGTAAACCCCCTGGAACCCCCGCTCTCCTCCACTTCCCGCCGCAGTTTCACCTGCCCGGAAGGGGCCATCGGCCCCTTCGCGGGCAGGCGACCGCGAAGCTCGCTTGCGCTCGCCGCGGCCGGGCATACCTGCCTGCTGACCTGGGTGGGTTCCCATACTTACCAGTGTGAGCCTTCCCCAGTACCAGCGGAACACCGCACCGAGCGCGGCGCAGGCCACGGCGCACGCGCCGATGGCTATCGCGGCGTCCCGGGCGGTGGTGGCGGTGGGGCGCAGCTCGGCATAGGGCGGCCGGGAGAACCCCGCGACGGTCAGCCAGCCGATGCCCGCGATGAGGACCGAAGCCGCCGGGACGGCGGCGAACGACATCAGCCCGGCGACGATGGCGCAGCCGATCAGCACTCCCGTTCCGGTCAGGTGCCCGTGCAGGACCGCCGCGGCCGTGCCGATGGCCAGGAACGCGGCGAAACTGACCGGCAGCACGTATGGGGCCGGGATTCCGCGATGCAGGTAGCGGTGCATGTAACCCAGAGTCATCTCTTGCTTATTTGACCGCTTGTACCGGGGGTTGCCAGCGATCTTGACGGATCCTTAACGCGCCGCCGGTAAACCTTGATGCCGCCCATACGGCAGCCTCCTGCCTGCGCGAATACCGTCGTGGAGACGCGAGTGATCAACCATGCGAAGGAACGGAGTCGGGCCCTGGTGGCGGTGCGTAAGGCGGTCGGCCTGCTGGATGGCGGCCAGGTTCGGCGAGTGCCGGAAAGCCTGGGGTACTCGATCAAGCGGCGGCTGCTCGGACCGCCGATGGTGACCGAGCAACTCAAGAACGAGCGTTTGTCCAAGCCCCTGGCGCTGGGCGTGCTGTCGCCCGACGGTATCTCCTCCTCCGCCTACGGCAGCGAGGAAATCCTCATCGAGCTGCTCAAGGGCGGCCTGGCCATGGCGGCTTTCACGCTGCTGCTGCCGCTGACCGGCGTGGTGTTGTTCGTCTTGGTGCTCGTCGTGCTGTCGTACCGCGAGGTCGTCACCGTCTACACCAGGACCGGCGGCTCCTACGTGGTGGCCAGGGAGAATTTCGGACCCCGGGTGGCCCAGATCGCAGCCGTCGCCCTGCTGATCGACTACACCGTCACGGTGGCGGTGCAGACCGCGGCCGGTGCCGCGGCCATCGTGTCCGCGTTCCCCGCGCTCGGCAACGTGCCAGGCCTCCGCGGCCAGAACATGCTGCTGCTGATCTCCGTGGTCGCGATCCTGATCATGTGCTACGGGAACCTGAGAGGCATCCGGGAGGCCGGCAAGGCATTCGCGCTGCCGACCTACCTCTTTTCCGGTTCGGTGATCATCATGATCCTGGCCGGGCTGGCCCGGGAGGCGTTCGGCAACCTGCCCGCGGTCAATCCCGCCACGCTCCACGGCACGTACTACCACGCGGGCAATGGCCAGGGCCTGATCTCGCTCGTGATGATCTTCGTCCTGCTGCGGGCGTTCGCGAACGGCGGGTCGTCGCTGACCGGCATCGAGGCGGTCTCCAACGCGGTCAGCGCGTTCCGGCCGCCCGAGGGGCGCAACGCGAGGCAGGTACTGGTCACCCAGGGAGTCATCCTGGCCTTCCTGGTCGGCGGCATCTCCTGGCTCGCCCATGTGACGCACGCCACACCGTATCTTTCCGGCACGCCCACCGTGATTGCCCAGGAGGCCAGCACGATCTTCGGCGGCGGCTTCGGCCGGGTGCTGTTCTACTTCGTGCAGGCCGCCACCGCGCTGATCCTGTTCACCGGCGGCAACACCAGCTTCAACGGCTTCCCGTTCCTGGCCAGCTTCGTCGCCGAGGACGCGTTCCTGCCACGCTGGCTGACCAAGCGCGGGCACCGGCTGGTGTTCTCCAACGGCATCATCGTGCTGACCGTGGTGGCCCTCGCGCTGATCATCACCGTGGGCGCCAACGTCAACAACCTGGTGCCGTTCTACGCGATCGGCGTGTTCACCGGCTTCTCGATGGCCGGCTTCGGCATGGCCAGGTATCACGTCCGGCACAAGGAGGCCGGCTGGCGCCGGCGGCTGGTGATCAACTTCGGCGCGGGCCTGCTCAGCGCGCTGGTGGTGCTCATTTTCGCGGTGACCAAATTCACCGAGGGCGCCTGGCTGGTGGTGATCATCGGGCCGGTGCTTGTCCTGGTGCTGATCCGGCTGAATCGCCAGTACCGGGCCGAGGCCCGTGTGCTCGAGGTGATCGGGGAGCGCCGGGCCGCTGTCAGACGGCCGCAACGCCAGCCGAACTACACCCGCCGGGTCGTCCTGGTGTTCGTGGACGAGCTTGACGTGTCCACGCTGGGGGCGCTGCGGTACGCCAGGAGCCTGCGGCCCACCGCGCTCCGCGCGGTCCACTTCGTCATCGACACCGAGCAGGCCGAAAAGCTCCGCGGGGAGTGGGTCAACTTCGTCGATGACGTCCCGCTCGACCTCATCAACACCCCGGACCGCAGGCTGCTGCGGGCCTCGGCGGAACTGGTCAATGAAAAGGCACACGTGCCGGGCACGCAGGTGACGGTCATCCTGCCCCGGCGCAGCTTCTCTCCGCTGCTCGGACGGTTGCTGCACGACCGGACCGCCGACAAGATCGCCGCCGTGGTCAGCAGCATCCCCAACGCGGCGGCCACCATCATCCCGTTCGACGTGCAGAGCCGGGTCCGGGTGCTGGCCGAGCGGCAGGCGGGCCTGGCCAAGACGGCGGCTCTGGCCGTCGGCACCGGTCCCGACGGTGACAGTGCCAATGGTGACGGGGCCAATGGTGACGGGGCCAATGGTGACGGGGCCAATGGTGACGGGGTCTCCGCCAGCGCCGGCGGCCCGGTCGCCGTCGTCCCGGCGCCGGAACCGCAGGTGGAGAAGTATGAACGACCCGAGCCGTCACCCGATGTGGTTCCCATCGGTGAGATAGTGAGGCCGGGCAGCGTTACGGTGGAAGGCCGGGTCCGCTCGGTGGAGATCAAGCCCGTCCAGCACAACTTCGTGCTCGTCTACGAGATATGCGACGCCACCGGCGACCTGACCGTGCAGTTCTACGGCCGGTCCAAGATACCCGGCGTCGAGCCGGGCACCAAGATCAGGCTGCACGGGAACGCGGGACTGAAGGACGGCAGACCCCTCATGATCAATCCGGCATACGAGCTAGTTCATATGCCGGATTGATCATGACCGGGTGACCGTCGTCGGGGAATCCCACCATGCCACGCAGCCGGACCCGGGCGCCGCACACCAGGCCCGGTATCTGCGAGCGGCCGTAGAACATCATGGTGAGGTTCCCGGTGCCGTCGGAGATCTCGAAGGCCAGCACCGAATTCCGCTCCACCTGCCGGACTTCGATCACGTGGATGCGGCCCTCGACGGTGGCCTTACCGGCCGCGGTCAGCGAGCCGATAGGCGTGACCCCGGCGGCTCGCAGGCGCTTGTCCAGGTCACCGTCCGCCCGCGCCTTCGCCGCCTTGGCACCGCTGTCAGCGGCCACCTGCGCCTCCTCGGCCCTGATGCGCCGGTCCCCGGCCTTCGGGTCGGGGGCGGCGACGGCTTTCAGGGCCTGCCGCTCCTGGAGCACCCGCACCCGGCTCTCCACGTCATAGGGGATGATGGTCGCCGCGGACCGCGGGATACGGCTCACCACGGCGGCGATCTTGTCGGCGGTCCGGTCGTGCAGGAGCCGGCCGAGCAGCGCCGAGTAGCTGCGCCGCGGCAGCACCACCGTCACGTGCGTGCCGGGGTCGCTCACTTCCTGCTCGACCAGTTCGGCGGCCGCCCTGGTCAGCCTGCGGTCCGGGCAGTCGATGAGGTCAAGGACGACGCCTCGGTCGGCGCGTGCCCACTTCGCCTGAAGTTTCTCGGCGCGGACGCTGTCGATGACGAAGTGAACGGCGCGTATCGAGGTCGGACGCAGGCTCCTGGCGTACCGCAGCGCGGCCAGCGTGGCGAGGTCGAAGCTGTCCACGAACACGAACACGGTGCGGCGGGTGTAGTGCGGCGGAGGCGGCGGCTGGTGACCGGTGATGGTCTCCAGCACGTCCGCCTCGGCCCGGTACTCCTGGTTGAGCCGGATGAGCGCCGGGACCAGCACGGCGAAGAGCACCAGGACCACCCAGGCGCCCTCGGTGAACTTCACCACCGCGAAGATGATCACCACGATCAGGGTGAGCGCGCCGGCCGAGGCGTTGATGATCATGCGGCGTCGCCAGCCGGGGATGCGGTGCCGGCTGTGGTACCGGGCCATGCCGAAGCCCGCCATGGAGAAGGCGGTGAACACGCCGATCGCGTACAACGGCACCAGGCTGTTGACGTCGGCGTCCTTCACGATCAGCAGCGCGACCGACACGATCGTCAGCAGGATGATCGCATTGGAGAACACCAGCCGGTGGCCGCGCTTGAGCAGCCACCGGGGCAGGAACGAGTCTCCCGCGACGTAGCTGGTCAGGAACGGGAAGCCGTTGAAGCTGGTGTTGCCGCCGGTGTAGAGGATCAGCATGGTCGCGGCCTGCACGGTGTAGAACAGCACCCGGCCGAAGCCGCTGCCGAAGACCAGCTGGGCCTCCTGCGCCAGCACCGTCGGGTAACCGGCCACGTACGGCGTGGCGTGCGTGGCGTGCGCCAGCCAGGAGATGCCGGCCACCAGGGTGCCGAGGATTATTCCTTCGGCGATGAGCACCTGCCTGGCATTGCGCCCTTCCGGCGGCCGGAACGCGCCGACCGCGTCGCTGACCGCCTCGATGCCGGTCAGCGAAGCGCCGCCGTTGGCGAACGCGCGCAGCAGGGTGAAGATCATGACGCCGGTGAGGAGGCCCTCGGTGCCCGCGCCCAGCGTGTAGGTCCCGTGCAACGTGTGGGGGTCGATCGCGTGCAGGTTGCCCAGCACCTGCCGGATGAGGCCCACGACGATCATCAAGATCACCGAGCCCGCGAACAGGTACGTGGGCACGGCGAAGGCCCGGCCCGCCTCCTTGATGCCGCGCAGGTTGCCGTAGCACATGAGCAGGACCACGCCGATGGTGATCTCGAGCTTGTACGGGCCGACGGCGGGGAACGCGGAAGCCACGGCCGCGGTGCCGGCCGCGGTCTGCACCGCCACGGTGACGATGTAGTCGATGAGCAGCGCGACCGCGCAGATCTGCGCGATCCTCGGCCCGAAGTTCTCCCGGGCCACGACGTACGAACCGCCCGGCCTGATGTAGACCATGACGATCTCGCGGTAGGAAAGCACCACGAGAGTCATCACGAACAGGATGACCAGCGTCATGGGAAGGATCAGGGTGAACGCCGCGAGCCCGGCCATGGGAAGCAGGGCGATGAGGATTTCCTCGGTGCCGTAGGCGGAGGAGGAGATGCCGTCCGGGGACAGCACACCCAGGGCAAGCGGTTTAGACAGCCGCTGCTCGCCGAGGTCCTGGTTGACCAGCGGCGGCCCGAGCAGCCGGCGTTTGGTGGAATACCAGAAGCTGTCCGGCAGGCCGGTGCCCCTGTCGAGCAGGCCAACTGCCTTCCGTGTGGCCACTGATCTGTGCCTTTCGTGCAAACTTTGGGAAGGACTACTCGGTACACCATATGTTCATCCGGGCATGCCAAGGTTGCGGAGCGAAAATGACCATTACACCAGCGTCCGGGTCCGCCGGGGCGGGTACCACGCCCGGCGGCAGAGCGACGCTGCGATTGTCCCGGCTGCTCAGACGGCAGATAGCCGACCGCAGCGGGGAATCACTCGGGAAGGTCGCGGACGTGATCGTCCGGCTGCGCGGGTCGGACTACCCGCTGGTCACCGGCCTGGTGGCGGCGGTGGGCGGGCGTGAGGTCTTCGTCCCGGTCGACCAGGTGAGCGACCTCGAGGCCGACCCGATCCGGCTGTCCAGCGCGAAGCTCGACCTGCGGCACTTCGAGCGGCGGGACGGCGAGGTGCTGCTGCGCGCCGACGTGCTCGGGCACCGGCTGATCGACGTGAAGAACGCTCGCCTGGTGCGGGCGGCCGACCTGGAACTGGCCCGCGATGCCGCGGCCGGAGGCCCAGGCCAATTCAACACCGCGGCCGGAGGCCCAGGCCAATCAGACGCTGACGAGTGGGTCCTGGCCGGCGTCGATACCCGGCGGCGTCCACGGCGGCTGTTCGGCCTGCTCAGCCCGGAAGCGCTGGACGACGACGCGCCCACCAGGGACTGGCACGACTTCGAGTGGCTGATCGGTCACGCCGGAAGCGCGCTGCTGCGCGGGCCGTTCGGCCGGATTCGCAGGCTCAAGCCCGCCCAGATCGCGGATCTGCTCGAGGAAGCCTCCAAGGAAGAGGAGACCGAGATCCTCGGCCAGGTACACGCCGACCCCGAACTGGAGGCGGACGTCTTCGAGGAACTCGACGAGGACCTGGCCTCGCGGCTGCTCGGCGCCCGTACCGACGCCGAGATCGCGCAGGTGCTGTCTAGGATGCGAGCCGACGACGCCGCCGACGCGATCGCGGAACTGCCCCAGCGACGCCGGCAGCCGGTGCTCGACCTGCTGCCGCCTGGGCAGCGGACCAAGGTGATGACGCTGCTGGGCTTCAACGCCACCAGCGCCGGTGGCCTGATGGGCATGGACTTCGTCTCCCTGCCCACGATGGCGACGGTCGCGGACGCGCTGGACAAGGTGCGCGAGTCCACCACGCTCCAGTCGGAGGCGCTGACCAGCGTGCACGCGGTGGACGACGGGGGCTGTCTGCGCGGGGTGGCGAACCTGGTCACGCTCATCCAGTCCGGGCCGGACATCACGCTGATCGACGTCTGCGACACCGATCCGGTCCGGGTCGGCGCGGATACCGATGTGGTCGACGTGGCGGTGCTGATGACCGACTACAACCTCATAACCATCCCGGTCGTCGATGACGAGCGTCGGCTGCTCGGCGTCATCACCGTCGATGACGTGCTGGAAGTCAGCCTGCCGGATGACTGGCGCCGACGCGAGGCCGCGGAGCCGCCGGACGCCCGCCACGGGGACGGCCATTGACCGCGCGCGACGAGCAGTCCCGGCGTGCAGCGGCCGCGCCGCTCGCTCGCCCGGCCGCGGTGCTGGACGAGGCGCACCTCGGCGACATCGAAGGCGCGTTCGGCCGGATAAGCCTGGACGCCGACCCGCGGCGCAGCGGGCTCAAGCGCAAGCTGATCACGTTCCTGGCCATCATCGGGCCTGGGCTCATCGTCATGGTGGGCGACAACGACGCGGGCGGTGTGTCCACCTACGCCCAGGCGGGTCAGAACTACGGCTACAGCCTGCTGTGGACGCTGCTGTTGCTGATCCCGGTGCTGATCGTCAACCAGGAGATGGTGGTCCGGCTCGGCGCGGTGACCGGCGTGGGCCACGCCCGACTGATCAACGAGCGGTTCGGCCGGTTCTGGGGCTGGTTCAGCGTCGGCGACCTGTTCATCCTCAACTTCCTGACCATCGTCACCGAGTTCATCGGCGTCTCGCTCGCGCTACGGTATTTCGGCGTCACCCCCTACGTCTCGGTACCGGTCACCGGGGCTCTGCTGATCGGAATCACGGCCAGCGGCAGCTTCCGCCGCTGGGAACAGGCCATGCTGGCGTTCATCGCGGTCAGCCTGGTGCTCATACCACTGGCCTTCCTGTCCGGTCCGCACTACGGCTCGATCTTCTACCACCTGTTCGTGCCCGGGGTCCAGGGGGGCTTCAACTCCACCGCCGTGCTGCTCATCATCGCCATCGTCGGCACCACCGTGGCCCCCTGGCAGCTGTTCTTCCAGCAGTCCAACGTGATCGACAAACGCATCACGCCGAGGTTCATCGGCTACGAGCGGGCCGACACCACGCTCGGCGCGTTCGTCGTGGTGGGCGGCGCGGCAGCGGTCATGGTCGTGGCCGTCTACGCGATCCGCGACACGCATCTGGCCGGCCACTTCACCGACGCGCTCGGCGTGGCCCACGCGCTCGGCGACCACCACAGCCAGGTGCTCGGGGCGCTGTTCGCCATCGTGCTGCTCGACGCCAGCATCGTCGGCGCGTCCGCGGTCACGCTGTCCACCAGCTACGCGTTCGGCGACGTGTTCGGGATCAAGCACTCGCTGCACCGGAAGTTCAAGGACGCCAAGACGTTCTACGCCAGCTACGCGGGGATGATCGTGGTCGCCGCCGCCATCGTC
>Ga0213881_10000075_pt1 | contig 82524 bp, 55 predicted proteins | sample BarmaccoBMER_R08_FD_160104 | JGI IMG/M metagenome (GOLD analysis project Ga0213881, IMG submission 160104) | Barbacenia macrantha exposed rock microbial communities from rupestrian grasslands, the National Park of Serra do Cipo, Brazil - ER_R08 ...
GTCGTGGTTCATATTGGCCTCAAGTATTTAGCGGCAATCCAAGAGGCTGCCCGCATCTACCGGTATATCGAAGAGAGAAAAGGAGCGGGCAAGTTTATCACGGAAGTCTCAATGGATGAAACCGATTCGCCTCAAACCCCGACGGAATTGCTTGTGATATTGGCGTCGTTGGCGGATGAGCGCGTACCGGTGCAAACCATCGCGCCGAAATTCACGGGCCGTTTCAATAAGGGTATCGATTACGAAGGCGATCTCGAAAAATTCGCAGATGAATTCTCAACCGATATTGAGATGATCGCAATTGCGGTTGAGGAGTATGGGTTACCGGGCAATTTGAAGCTCAGCGTTCATTCAGGGAGCGACAAGTTTTCACTCTACGAGCCGATGCATGGAATTCTCAAGAAACATGATGCTGGCGTTCATTTGAAAACGGCGGGAACGAACTGGCTGGAGGAGCTGATCGGCCTCGCCGAGGATGGAGAAAAAGGCTTGCAACTGGTGAAGGAGATCTATCGCGAGGCGTATCGGGAGCGAGAAGAGCTGTGCGGGCCCTATGCGGCCGTGATTGATATCGATGCAGCGCAGCTCCCGCGACCGGATTTGGTGGATTCATGGGCTGCGGACCAGTTTGTTTCGTCTTTGCGGCACGATCCGGGTTCACCGGTGTACAACCGCAGCCTGCGGCAGCTTCTACACGTGGCGTTTAAAGTGGCCGCAAGAATGGGTACCCGGTATTTAGATGCGCTGTCTGCAGCCGAAGACTGGATCGCGAAGAGCGTTATGAAAAATCTGTTTGAGCGGCACATCAAGCCTGTATTTATAGGCGAGTAAGCGAATGGCCAAGAACCTTTTCGATCTCTCCGGCCGGGTCGCTGTGGTGATGGGTGGCACAACTGGGATTGGAAGAACGCTGGCGCTGGCGCTTGCAAATGCGGGAGCCGACGTGGTTGCAAGCGGGCGGCGGGAAGCTCAGCTTCAAGAAGTTGCAGACGAAATAGGGAAGCTCGGGCGTAGAACCTTCGTGCAGCCCGCAGATGTTTCGAAACGCGAGTCGATCGACAAGCTGCGCGATGCGATTCTTGAGCGTCTTGGGCGCGCGGATATCCTGATCAACTGCGCGGGACAAATCCTGAGGAAGCGGACTGTCACAGTCACGGAAAGTGAATGGAGCGCAATTCTGGACGTGAATCTCATGGGGATGCTGCGCGCTTGCCAAAGCTTTCACGATTCACTTGCGGCGAGCGGGCGAGGCCGCATCATCAACATTGCATCGGTGAGCGCTTACGCAAGCTTTCTGGAGGTAACGCCGTATTCAGCTTCGAAAGCGGGTGTGCTTGGGTTAACGCGCAGCTTGGCGGTGGAATGGGCGCGCGACGGCATCAACATCAACGCGATTGCGCCGGGCGTGTTTCGTACAGAACTCAATGCGGCTCTTCTCGACGGAACGGGGCGTGGCCGTGAATTGCTGATGCGCACGCCGATGAAGCGTTTTGGAGATGTTCGGGAGCTTGCTGGGGCGGCGATCTTGCTTGCTTCGGATGCAGCGAGTTTTATCACGGGTCAATGCATCGTGGTGGACGGCGGCTTTCTCGCATCGGGCGTTAATAGTTGATCATGAAGATTTTTTGGTTATTGAGCCAGTAGAGGGACCACGGTGGTTGATTGCGCAACGGGTGCAAGCGTCGCCCACCGGTTAACTATGATTCGCTCCGTTCTAGCATTGGCTGTTTTGGAACAAATCGCACTCGCTGGAACCGTGGTTGTCCGGCCTGTTGAGATTCACGATGTTCTCACCAACCCCGGCATGGGGATTCAGACATTTCAGCGATATAACGGAGACGCGCTGAATTCGGGCGTCGAGTGGTCAGAGGAGGGACCGACGCAGGTGCTGGTTGCGCCTCTGCATAAGCCGGACTTTCCGGTATCGACGGTCGCGTATTGTCGCTGGCATTGGGCCACGCTGGAACCGGAGGAGGGCAAGGTTCGATGGGAGATTATTGATCTGGCTCTCGAGCAGGCAAGGCAGCATGGGCAGCGGCTGATGATTCGGCTAATGCCGTACGATCCGAAACATCCGTTGCCGGGGTGGTACCGGAGATCGGGTGCGCGGCGGGCAAACAGCGATTCATCGAAAGACGGCACGATCTGGCAGCCGGATTTTAGCGATCCGCTGTATTTCAAATATTGGAGCGCGCTTGTCGCGGAAGCTGGGAAGCGCTATGACGGGCATCCGGATCTCGATAGCGTCGATATTTCAACGGTGGGGTATTGGGGTGAGGGATGGAGCGATTACATGCCGGAGTTTGCCGTTCAACGCAAGCTGATCGACGTGTATTTTCAGGCCTTCCGAAAAACGCCTTTGTTAATGAATTTCGATGAACCGGAGGCGCTGACATACGGAACATCGCGTGGCGTGGGCTGGCGGTTCGATTGCTTAGGCGATCTGCGCAAGAACTGGGCGCACATGCTGGATTTTTATCCGGAGCAAATCGCCAGAACGGGAATTCAGGATGTGTGGAGAAGCGCGCCGGTCTCGATGGAAACGTGCGCAGTTCCGGAATCCTGGTTTCGTCAGCATTGGGATGTGAAGTACATCTTGAGTGAGGCCCTGCGATGGCATGTGACCACGCTGAATGTGAAATCAAGCGCGATACCAGCCCCATGGAAGAGCGATTTCGAAGATCTCGAACGCAAGATGGGATATCGTTTCGCCCTCCGGCGCGCCGAATGGCAGCAGGAGGCAGGAGCGGGCCAGCAGCTCGGACTAAAAACGTGGTGGGTGAACGAGGGGGTTGCTCCTATTTATCGGGCGTTCGTTCTAGCATTTCGTTTCAGTTCGGACCGTGAGAGTGCGGTAGTGCGGACGGATGCGGACGTACGGAGATGGCTGCCGGGCGACGCAGTCTTTGAGGACCCGCTGTTTGTACCCGCGAATCTTACGGCCGGGAATTATGAATTGAGCGTTGCATTGCTCGATCCGATCACGCTTCATCCTGGCATTCGCCTCGGAATTGAAGGACGCGGTACCGACGGATGGTATCCGCTAGGCAAGATTCGCGTAATCGAGCGGGCGCAATAGCAGTTTTAGACTCCTTTTAGCCAGCCCGGATCATCCCACTTCCTCAGTTGCAACGATAACGATCCGTCCTGATTCAACGGTTGAGCGCACGCCCACTGAATGGGCCGCCGGATTCCAGCTTTGGATTCAATTTCAACGCGCAGAGTAACTTCGGAGCCGAAAGATTCGCGCGGGAAGAGGAAAGAGGCTTGACGAACTTTGCCGGCATGCGGATGGCCGCCGTCGAGCGACCCACTTTGATGCAATTTGCCATCAGCGCTTGTGACAGTGAGACGAAGGACGCCGGGGATCCCGGCCACTCCGTCGTTCGCGACGGCGACGATCAGCTCGCAGGCACCGAGCCTCTTTCGTTGCCAGACCCAGGCGGGCCGAACGCGATATCCCATTTTTGCCCGCAGTGTGCGAAAGCCGTTGGGAAATCGTTCGTTGTATCGCGCTAGATTTTCCGCTTCAGTCCATAGCGACCAATAGTTCGCGCCGAGATCCAGAACGTGAAGCATGGCGTTTTCGCGAAGATTGACACCCGCAGCGTCAACCGGGATGCGCGTGATATCGTACTCGCGGAGATCCCCGTCTTCCATGATCACGGGGAGCCAGGGCGGCCGGTTAGCGAGCTCCTCGATCTGAATCGGCTCCTCGTTGATGATGCTGTCGGAGCGCAGCCAGCAACCGGAGCGCACCGCAAGATCGAGAATTTCGCTGTTCCCAACATTGCTGATATCAGGCTGCGTGTTCACGGCCAGCGGAGTTCGCTTCCAAGTTTCGAGCTGAAACTTGGTCATGGCAAGAAAAGTTCTTTCCGCAGTCAGGTAGTCTGGAAACGGATTTGGTAAGTCGTTTGTGTGGCCCTCACCCCAGAAGCCATACTGCATGAGGTCCATCCACTCCAAAAGTGGGTCGCCGTCGAAGCGAGCGGCTAGGAGTTGATTCAATTCCTGAAACGCAGTTTGAAACGCTGGATGATCATAACGAGGTTCGACGAACTCTATTTCGCGCCCGTGCCGCGGCTTGTGACCGATTTTCACAAGTGGAATTTTGTCGCGCAGAAAGTTTGGCAGCGCGATTTCCTCGGCCTGGAACTCCGGATTCGAGAGCTGTATGCGGAATGCGAACCGGAGTCCGTGGCGTTTCGCAGCGTCCATCGTGAGATCCCAGACAGGATTCAAATCAAGCCGCCCAGGCTTCGACTGAACGTCGCGCCAATCGCAACGGATGTACAGCACATCGACAAAGGGTAGCGTTGCGATTTTCTCTACTGCATCTTCGAGCTTTTCGGAGCCTTTGCGCACGGGAATCGAGGGTCCATTCTCTTCCCAGGTGTAGCCGACCAAACCCAGTCCGTAGTTTCGTACCGGAACACTCGAAGGCGTGGTGGTGATGAGCGTGCGCCAGCCTTCGTCTTGATCGATATCGAAAGGGCCTTGATCGAGACGGTCCGAGGTTGCGTGAGCACAGCCAAAGTCGAAATTATCCCAGCGATGGGCAGGAATGCCGACGCCTGCAGCGACCGCCGCTGTGCTTGCTCCAAGGAGTGTGCGCCTGGTGATCTTGTGTTTTTTCCCCATACTGCTATGCTCGCGCAGGATTGCGAAGAAAACGCAAAAATTAACAGAAAATACAAGCTGGCGCAGTGTTAAGACGAGATTCACTGCTTGAATCGCTCTTTGCAGCGGATTTAATTCACTAGCTTCAAAAGGCCGAATGCTTCCGGCACATGATACGTGGTTTGGTGGGTGGGTTGCCAGGCAATTGCTTTGTGGTTCGAAGGCGGTCCCTGCGAACGATAAAAATTGACACGTAAGGTGTTTCCCGCCGCAGGCGGCCTCGGACCAACAGACGAATAGGGAATACGCATGCACGCGTACCAAGTTTTGGAAACGCGATCGATGCGCGCAGCAACCTGGAAACCTGAATTCCATAACCAGCCCTCTTCGTGATGGGGCTTAGACAGATCAATATCGAGGTCGATCCACTCGGCTTGTGGGGATACCTCGAATTCTTTGTATTTGCGAATCTCATTGAAGTTCGATCCGATGAAGACCTCGGCAACGTCCCACTCCCATAAATGGTTCGTCTCGACACCGGGTTGCGGATCGGGTTTGAGGTGTAACTCGTCGTAGGGACAGATGAACAGGAAATAGAGATTGTCGTGCGTCCATCGTGAGCGTATTTCCGTCCGGTGATGAGGAACGATTTTGCCGAAGGGATCGCGATCGGCGATTGTAGCCGGCGCGGCTCGCCAAAATTCAGAGTTGGGTTCGGTATTCGGGGCAATATCTTGGGCGGCGAATTTACTCTCCAGCACGTTTGATCCTTGTGCACTGAGCATCGTAGTGGCAAACATGCAAAACAGAAGTAAATTCATGTCTGTATGCGCCTGTCGGCACGCTTAGGATAGATTGCAGTGGCCGTTCGCACCGCGACAAAAAAAGAGCTATTCAATTCAGGGATCCGAAACGATGGGTGGTGTTCGGCCATTCTGATTGTGGTTCTCGTTATTGTGCCTCTGGCGATTTTGCCCGCCCGGTTCGATAGCTATGTTACGACTCCAAAGCTGGCCATCTTGTATGTGAGTTCCGCATTGCTTTTATGGGATACGCGGCGTTGGGCGCCGAGTATAGCAGCCCTATGGCGAACGCGTGTTGGGCGGTGGTTCTATTTGTTGTTGATTATCGGTGCTGGGTCGCTTTTGATCTCGAGTGCTTGCTCCGGTGACCGCTGGCTTTCGTTTGCAGGAACAGTCTGGCGGCGTTTGGGCGCCATGAGCCAGTTGATCGTTTTCTTCATTGGGGCCGTGATCGCAGCCCAGATTTACATGGCTCAATCAATTTTGCGGAAACTCATGATGGCAATCGAAGGAGCAGGCGCGGCGGCAAGCATTTACGCGATCTTGCAATACGCCGGATGGGATCCATTTCTTCCGTCGTATCTGTATAAGATCGGGTCTCCCCCCGCAGTACGCCCTCCGGCGACTCTGGGTCAGGCAACGTACTTCGCTACGTTTCTTCTGCCAGTGATTTTCATTGCCGCTGCGTTCCGGCTTCGGGAAGGCGCCTCGTCTGTTTCGCGGCGAGCACACGAGTTTGTAATCCTACTCTCCATTGCTGCGCTTGTTCTCTCCGTGACCCGCTCGGCGCTGCTCGGTTTGGGTGCAGGCTCAGGTGCGTTCCTCTACATGCGTAGAGCTCGGCTCTTTGACCGAAGAAGTCTCACTCGGGCTGCATACTTGGTTGCGAGCGTTTCGGCGATGATCGCCCTTTTGTTGGCTGTGCCGGCAGGCGCAGGTTTACGCGTTCGAGTCGCGCAGTGGGCAACAGATTGGGCGGGTGGCCCACGATTGATGGTGTGGCGCGATTCATTGCTACTTTTCCGTCGACATGCTGTTTGGGGAATCGGGCCGGAGATGTTTGAGGCAGAGTTTCGGAGGGCCGAATCGCTGGAGCTTGCAAGAGCATTTCCGGATCATTATCACGAATCACCCCACAACTTTTTCATCGAAGCGGGCCTGAGCGAGGGGGCATTAGGTGTTTCCATCTGGGTGGCTCTGCTAATCTTGGCAGGCTGGTGCGCTCTTGCAGGCCGGCGCGAGGGCCGGCAGCTCGGCGGCGCCTTATCGGCCTCGCTTGTCGGAATGCTGACCTCGCTGCAATTCTCGCCGCTGACCATTACGAACGAGCTCTATGTGCTAGTGATCATCGCTGCGCTGGTCGCGCTAGCAGCACAACCGGTGAGTTCGGGGGCTCTGTCGGTGGTGTTCCCCTCGGCTGTTATCCCGGCCGCCGTGGTCGTCGGAGTAGGTTTACTTCTGATCGGCGGAGCCTTCTTGGCGCAAGAGATCTTGTACCAGCGAGCGGCTAGCCAAATTGCGGATGCAGATCTGGCTGGCGCCGAGCGCTGCTATGATGCTGCGCGCAAGTTTCCAATTCCCGGGCCAAATCTCGAGTTGTCACGGCTTTTCGCATCGCTGGCGCGGCAATCTGGTTCGCCTTTGTACAAGAGAGCCCTTGCAGATGCTAGAGAGGCTGCGGCAGCAGCCGAAAGCGGCAGCGCTGAACGATTTAACGCCTTATACCAATCTGCAATGCTCGCCATTGTCGCCAACGACTTTCCTCGCGCAAAAGCGAAGTTGCAAGCCGCCATCGATGCGGCACCAACTTGGTACCGCCCCCGAATGATGCTTGCATCAGTGCTCTGGCGAAGTGGAAAAAATCAAGACGCCGCACGCGAGGCGTCGCTCGCTTTGAAGTGCGCGGGGCGAGACGCTCCAGATGTGAAGCAAGCCCTTGATGAGTCGAGAGAGCACGCGGCGAACCAGGTCTCTCGCTAGTACTCGCAGCTAGTACTTTCGAAACGCAAGCATCTTGACGGCGCGGCTGAGCAGGTATGTACTAGAACCCAATACTGACATTTTCACCTGGAGGACCGCATGCTCCGTAAAATGGTAGTGCCTTTACTCGGCATTAGCCTGCTGAGCCTGAACGCGCGCTGGCTCAAGGGAACGGGAAACATCTCCCGCCGAACCAGATTGATCCGAAAGCGCTTTCGCTCGGTGGCCAGCTTTGGTGGTATGAGGCCAATTCCGAGAAGCAGAAAGACACACTTACGAAGGCCAAGCGGCGAACTCCGGCTTCGCCCTTTTCGAGAAACGTCGATGCTGCCGATCCGAATGAAGACGTGGCGCCTGGACAAGCCGGGCCGGCAATTGCCGCGGCGGGTAATCTCGTAATGGCAAGTTGGACGGACGCCACAGGTTTGTTTATCGAACCAAGTACCAATCCCGTAACCTCGTCACTTACCGGCGTCGGCTTTTCCCGCAACGGAGGCAAATCGTTCGAGGATCTCAGCGGATTGCCTAACTACAACGAGAATATGAAATGGTTCGGAGATCCGAGCGTTGTGGCAGTGGATGGCGGCGCTTACTTTATCGTGAGCAGCATTTACAGTGCAAACTTCCCGATCGATTGCTTTTTAGGACCCGCAGAGCTTTCTATTGCTGTTTCCGTCGGGACTGTAATCCCGAACAGTGTCGTATTCACTAACCCCATTATTGCGGCGAGTGGTGGAGATTACTGCTCTTTCCCCGGCGTAACTGCGTTTCTGGACAAGCCTTTTATGAGCTATGATCCGCACACTCGCACCCTTGCGATCGCGTATACCCGCTTCCCCCTTTTTGGCTTTGGTACCGGTCAAATCGAGGTCGTGACAGCTCACGTGCCCACGTCTGTTGCTGAATTGTCATCGGCCGATTTCTCGGCCCCGATAATTGTATGGACGGAGGAGCCAAACGTGGAAAACACCGGCGCTTATCCGACTGTGGCATACAACACGAAAACGAAAGCTGCCGATATCTATGTCGCATGGGAGCGAAACTGGCGGTCGAACGGGTTCAACGGCGATCCCTACGTGTACATCCACGCTGCCGAAATCATCCCGACAACGACGGGCTATAACATCATTGGTGGTCCGGGGCCCTCCGACGCCGTTGTAGTTACCGAAGGACAGCTAAACTCGAATGCCTACGGTGGGGTGAAATCGCTGGATCTGGTGGGCGTTCCAGGATACAGTGCAATCCCGAATGATTTTCCGCGTATTGCGTGGGACCCAAAACTGAATGAAGTGGCCATCGTATGGAATGACGCAAGCCATCACCCGCTAGGAGATATTTTCCTACGTACTTTCCATTCGGGTCTCACTTCACCTGGAGGAATCGAACGGCTTAATCTCGACAACACCGGCACGATCCACATGTTCCCCGCCGTCTGCTTCCGTTCGGACGGCTATATGGTGACTTCGTGGTACGACCGCCGCGATTTCGTGCCTGATTCAGCGTGGACGGATCTGTTTGGTGATATCAGATCGTCCCCATATGCGAAGGGCAACAACTTCAAAATCACCACAACGCCGACCGATTGGGATAACACAGCCTCATACACGATTTTCGTTAACAATGAGGAAATCGCGAATTTCGGCGATTATACGGACAATTCATGTACCGGTACGTCTGAATTCTTCACCTGGACCGATGGCCGGCTCGGCTACACTCAACCGTTTGTTTCGCCGTAGAATTTGTTGAAAAGCTCCCCTCGCGACACGTTGCCGAGGGATTCACACTTGGTCCGGGCGCAAGCTCGCTGATATGATTTTGATCTTATGTCTGGTCATATCAGCCGGCGAGCTTGGCTCGGCACAGTTTCGGGAGTAATCGGCTCAGCGGCTCTAGTCCGCCCTTTACGAGGGCAGCAATATCACATCGCTGGCGCTGATTTCAAACTCGGCGTTGCGTCGTATTCATTCCGCAAGTTTTCGCGAGCACGCGCAATCGAGATGACGAAACAGCTGGGTACGCCGTACCTCAATGTGAAAGAGTTCCATCTGAAGCTAGACAGCACGCCCCAGCAGATTGATGCGGCCAAGCAAGAGTTTCAAGCTGCCGGAATCGTTCTCGTGGGTTGCGGCAACGTCGATTTTCAGGAAGACGATGAATCCGATATTCGCAGTAAATTCGAATACGCGAAACGCGCCGGATTTCCGCTTGTCGTTTGTGCTCCCACTCATGCGACTCTTCCGAAACTCGAGAAGTTCGTCAAGGAATACGACATCAAAATCGCCGTCCACAATCACGGTCCGAGGGACAAAAATTTCCCGACGCCTCAAAGCGCTTTGAAGATGGTCAAGGATATGGACCCGCGTTGTGGATTGTGCATGGATCTCGGGCATACGGCGCTTGCCGGAGTCGACATCGTAGAAGCGATTCAGGAAGCAGGCACCCGGCTGCTAGATATGCACGCCAAGGATCTACGTGATCCGCTAAATGAAGAGAGCTGGTGTCCCGTGGGCGAAGGGAAATTGCCATTTCCGCAGATCTTTCGGCAACTTCTCGAGATGAAATATAGCGGCTGCGTGAATCTGGAAAATGAAAGTGAGCCGGATAACCCGCTGCCCGGAATGCAGAAGAGCTTCGCGTTTATGCGAGGAGTACTGGCAGACATTCAAGCGGCGGGAAAAGCTTGACCGTTCTGTCTCAGATCTGCGTTGTAGCTGCACTTTTGGGTGCTTTTTCGAGCAGTACTGAAGAACATTTTGATGCATTCGGATATCGTTGGACAGTTCCTACCGCTTCAGATTGGCAACTGGAACAGAAAGATGCCACACCTGTCTTGCACCTGCTGAGGGCTCGAGGGCCGCTTCCTGGCCCGAGACGGCCGATCCAATTTGCATTAGCCGAAACTCCTGAGTTTTCGCGAGTGAGCGTTGAATTGGACGCGCGGCCGCTCGGCCATTCGCTCCTCGTAGTTTTTGCTTATCGCGATCACGAGCATTTCGATTATGCGCATCTATCGATCGATCCAGCCACGAAAGAACCTCATCACAACGGCGTATTTCATGTTTATGGTGGAGAGCGTGTGCGGATCAGTGGTGAAGCCGGCTCCGCAGCTTTTGCCGCGCCGAATCGCTGGTACCACGTTCAATTAATCCACGATGGCAGCTCTGGTGATGTTCGAGTGAAAGTGAATGGCGAGCCGATCCAAGCGCTTCATGCGGCCGATCTGAGTCTTTCGGGCGGCCGTGTCGGGATCGGCTCATTCGATGAGACAGGCTACTTCAAGAACGTACAGATACATGGAGTGGCCGTTCCGTGATTCGCGTTAACGCCGCAGAATAGACTGCGGAACTGCCCACGCGTATAAAACGGTGTCGACTGCGGTTACGAGGTATTGCCGGCCGTCTAATTCGTAGGTCATGGGCGAACTGCCGAGCGGCGCTCCGGCATTTACGTGCCACAGCGTTCGACCATCTTCGGGATCGAGAGCCAACAAGTTGCCTGAAACATCTCCGGTAAACAGCACGTGGCCTGCAGTGGTCAAAATGCCAGGGTGCGAAGCGCCTTCTTCTTCTTTTCTGCTCCACCGTATCCGGCCTGTCCTGTAGTCGATGGCGACAAGTAGCGCCTGAGACCACAGCGGGCTTGACGCACCCCCTTGATGTCCTTCCGGCGTATTGTTCTCATTCAGATTTAAGTAATAAATCGTAAAGCCTTGCTGAGCGTTGACATAGAAGAGTTGCGTGTCGGGATCGAAACTCGGCGCCATCCAATTCGTGGCGCCCTCCTCATATGCCTCGACGAGGGAGCCGTCGCGTTTGGGCTCTTTTTCTGGGTTGGGAATTGGCTGGCCTTTCGAATTGAGGCCCGATGCCCAGCTCATGTTGACGAACGGCGCGGTAAGCAGATGTTCACCTGTCTCTCGATCCAGAAGGAAAAAATAGCCGTTGCGGCTCGCTTGAGCAAGCAGCTTGCGCTTCTGACCGCCGAATTCTGCATCGAAAAGCACGGGCGTTTCAACGGCGTCCCAATCGTGCGTGTCGTGCGGAGAAGGCTGGTAATACCAGACCAACTTTCCAGTGTCCGCATTGAGCGCAACAATTGAGCAGGTGTAGAGGTTGGCGCCGGGCCGCGTGATGCCCGCAAGAACAGGGTGAGGATTGCCTGTTCCCCAATAGATCAGATTCAGATCAGGATCGTAGGTCCCTGTCATCCAGGCAGGACCGCCGCCGTGCATGAGCGCTTCTCTGTTCGGCCAGGTCTCTGAACCCGGAGCGCCTGGATCTGGCAGCGTGTTCCAGCGCCAGATGACCTTGCCGGTCATTGGACCGATCGCCTCGATAAAATGCGGATCATCGGCTTGATCGCCCGATGTGCCGATGATCACCTCGTCTTTCACGACGAGCGGAGCCACGCTGATGTAATAGCCGAATCGGACGTCCGCGATTTCAATGTCCCAGATCTTTTTTCCGTTGCGCGCATTGAGGCAGATGAGGTGTGCATCGGGCGTGCCGAAGTAGAGCCGATCTTTGTACATCGCAACGCCACGATGGCCGACATGATCGCCTTCCGACGGCCGGGTGTAGTGCCAAATCAAGTGCCCGGTGCGTGCGTCAACCGCCCACACATTATCTGGGGTTGTGAAATACAACGCGCCGTTTACTTCAAGGGGCGTGGATTTTAGCGTCGCCGAATGCGTTTGAAAGGCCCAAGCTAGTGTCAGAGACGAAACGTTGGTTTTATTAATTTGTTTGAGCGTGCTATACCGCCTGCCTGAGTAGTCGCCGTTATAGGTCGGCCAAGTGGTAGTGGGCGGCTGCAATAGTAAAGATCGGTCGAGCTCTTGCGCCGAAAGAGTGATAAACGCCGCGAAAAATAACGCAAGCGATTTCACTTCAGCGTCTCCAGGTAGGCAAACACATCGTGGATATCCGAGTTCCTGTACCTATGCAGCAAATCGAGATGAGCGGCGAGCGGATTATGAATTTCAAATCTGACTTCGTCTACAGACCAGGAGTGATACCAGCCGTCTTCATCCCTGAGGGCGATCGTGAACTGATCCTGATAGGCGAGCATACCCTTGAAATGGCGGCCCGAGCGCGTTGTAACGGTAGCGATTTTTAGCACGTTCTCGGGATAAAGAAAACGAGCCTGAAGATCGGCGGGCGCGTATTTATTCGCAATTCCCGCAAGATCTCCCGACGGGGAGTGGCAGCGGCTGCACTGGCCTCTGCCGTTGAAGAACGCCTTGCCTGCTTGAGCGTTTCCGGTCAGCAAGAGTTTCAAACCGTAGTCGCGAGGGTTTCCGGGAGAGGTACGATCAGACTCCGCAAGCCGCCAGTGCAAATAACCCACCACATCCGCGATCTGGGTGTCGCTGAGTGGAATCGCAGGCATTCCTTTGGCAGGGCGGCCGTCTCGAATGACAGGCCCGATGAGATCGCCATTGTTGTCATGGCGGACTAGTGCCGAGCGAATTAGATTCGGTCCTTCCGCGCCTCCATTCGCGCCTGATCCATGGCAGAAGGCGCAGGTTTGCGCGAATTGAGTCTCACCGCGTTCGACGGGATCGGTCTTCGGGTTCTGCGCAAGGAGCGAGACGGCCCAGCAGAAAGACGCGATTTTATAAGTGCGAATAACCCTTGAGCTGAGGAATGAGAGGCCGTGCATACGCAAGAAAATCATTTGTGACATCGTTTCCCGCTTCGTTGATCCACTCGCTGGGGAATAGCCGTTCCTTACAGGCGACCGTTTCTAACGGAGTCAGAAAGGTGCTGGCCTGGTAAGGCGCATTGGAATGGCGGCGAATCGCGATCATCACGCCAGCTTGCCCCTCTACAGCGGCGCGGATTGCCGCGCGACCACATTCATGGGCTTCGCGTCGATCCAATTCGCTCGTGAGAGGGCCGCAACATCTTCCGAACAGTCCCGGCTTTTCTGCTCGCGCGCGAAGATTCAGTTTTGCAGAAATTAGACGCGCGACTGTGTGGCCCAGGTTGGATGCGAGGCGGTGGGTCTGGCTTTCGGCTCGATCGACATCGGCGCCAAACGGCGCTCCGGTTTTATCGAGTTGCCCTTCACACACCGCAATAAGGACGCGCCCGAGCCGGCGGTAAACGCCCTCCACATCGGCTGCGATGTTATCTAGGCTGACTGGTCTTTCTGGGAGGTAGATCAGGTGAGGCCCGTCGTCTTCGCGGGTGCGACCGAGCGCTGTGGCCGCCGTTACCCAACCAGCGTTTCGGCCCAACACCTCGAGAACCGTAATTGGCGGCGGAAGCGAGCGGTTGTCCTCTCCGATTTCGCGTGCCGCTACTGCAAAAAAATGTGCCGTCGACGGATAGCCCGGCGTGTGATCGGTGACCGAAAGATCGTTGTCAATCGTCTTGGGAATGCCGATGACTTGGAGATCGTAACCTAGCGAGCGAGCGTCGCGCGAGATTCGGAGCGCGGTACCCATGGATCCATTGCCACCGGTGTAAAAGATGCAGCGGATGTCATGTTTTTTGAAAATCTCCAGAACGCGCCCGTGATCTTCGTCAGAGAGCTTGAACCTACTGGAGCCAAGTGCCGATCCAGGTGAGTTCCCGATAGCGTCAATCAGCCTTTGATCTTGCGTGAGCAGCTCGGTAAAGCTCTCATCGAGAATCCCGCGTATGCCGAATCGAGCGCCGTATACTTTCGAAAAAATTTCGCAAACCCGCGCTTCAGCGAGCAGCCCGGCGAGACTCGCATTAATCACCGATGTGGGTCCGCCGCCGTGCGCCACTATTGCGTTCATTAACGAAAGTCTACAATGCGATAAAGTTATACAAAGCGAAGATTATCGCAAAATAAGCAAAGTATCTAATGATTTTGCAAACCGAATGGCGAAAGCGGACGCAGTTCACGATAGTGGGTTGCGCACTGCTTGCGCTCACGTGGGATCTTTACGCGGCTCGGCCCGGAAATTTTGAGGTGATCGGTCCCGGAGGCGGGGGCGCCATGTTCAACCCGACGATCAGCCCGCACGATGCGAACACGGTTCTGGTCTCGTGCGATATGACCGGTTCCTACATAACCCATGACGCCGGAGCTTCGTGGCGCATGTTCAATCTGAGGGGCACCGTCACTTTTTTCGCGTTTGACACAAAGGGTTCGCGACGCCTGTATGCGGGGGCGACCGGGCTGTGGCGCAGCGATGATCGAGGGCAAACGTGGCAGCTCATTTATCCGAAGCCGTCGTCTGTGAAAGGCATTCAGATGAATTCAGATCACGCGGACGAAGTGATCGTGGCCGATCCGGATCCGCTCGGCTCGATAACGGCTTTTGCAGTCGATCCGGGAAGCTCGGGGATCTTGTATGCAGCAGCTTCTAAAGGATCGGCAAATGGATTATTTGTTTCGAGCAATTCCGGCGCAACGTGGAAACAGCTGAATGAACTTTCAGGACCCGCTCGCCATATCTGGGTGAATCCACAATCGGAATCAGGGAAGAGAGAGGTGATCATTGCGTCCGCGCGTTCGATTAAGGTAAAAAACGCTTCGGGGATGCGGTCTTATTCAGCACCAGGAGCGCGAACCCTTCTCGATGTGTCGCTCGGTTTTCGAAATGGGGCGGCTGTGATTTATGGCGTCACGGAAGACGCAGCTTTTGTCTCGAACGATACGGGAGCGAGTTGGCAGAAATGCAACCTGCCGGGAAAAGGGGCTCGAGTGCGGGCCATCGCGACGAGCCTCCATCACCCCGATACAGCATATCTCTCGTATAGCGAACTGAAGCTCGATGGCCAAACGTGGGAAGGTGTCGCGAAAACGAATAATTGCGGGAAGAGCTGGACACTCGTATGGAAAGATGGGCGCGAAACGGCGGCCAACGTACATGATGCGTGGATCACTGAGCGTTTTGGGGCCGACTGGGGCGAGAATCCGCTCATGCTTGCGGTTGCCGATGATGATCCGGATCTCTGCTTTGCGACGGATCTAGGCCGAACAATGAAAACCGCCGACGGTGGTCGGTCGTGGAAGGCGGTGTACTCGCGAAAGCTGTCACAAGGAAGCTGGACGACGACCGGCCTGGATGTCACCACAGATTACGGCGTCCACTTCGATCCGTTCGATCCGAAGCGCCAGTTCATCAGTTACACCGATATTGGACTCTTCAGAAGCGAAGACGGCGGCAAATCCTGGATGAGCTCGACTGCCGGGGTCCCGCGCGAGTGGTGGAATACAACCTACTGGATCGCTTTCGATCCCGAGGTCCGAGGGCGAGTATGGAGCGTGAACAGCGGCACGCACGATCTACCGCGTCCAAAAATGTGGCGGAAAAATTCCGTGATGAATTACAAAGGCGGCGTTTGCCGGAGCGAGAACGGCGGCAAGACATGGATCAAATCGAACGCCGGGATGGAAGAAACAGCCGCGACGCACATTTTGATAGACACCAAGAGCTCGCCGGGAGCGCGAACCCTTTATGTTGCAGCGTTTGGACGTGGCGTGTACAAGAGCACGGACGGCGGGACTACGTGGAATCTTAAAAACAGCGGCATCGCAGAGTCACAGCCTTTCGCGTGGCGTCTGGCTCAAGCTTCAAATGGCGTCTTGTACGTAATTCTCGCGCGACGTTCTGAAGATGGCAGCATCGGGAATAACGGCGATGGGGCCATTTATCGGTCGCTTGATGGCGCGGAACACTGGGCCTCTGTTCCGCTGCCCCAAGGAGTGAATGGACCGCACGGGTTGGCGATCGATCCTAATGCTTCCGACAGGCTATATCTAGCCGCTTGGGCGCGCAAGGCTGGGATGCATGGCGAAGGCGGAGGAATCTATTTATCGACCGATTCGGGAAGGACATGGAGGTGCGTGCTGGATCGTGACCACCATGTTTACGATGTCACGATTGACCCGCTCGATCCCAATGTGCTGTATGCAGTCGGGTTCGAATCCTCGGCGTGGCGGTCAATTGATCGTGGTGAACATTGGAGCCGCATAGCTGGATTTAATTTCAAGTGGGGTCATCGCGTTATTCCGGATCCGGCAGACAAAGAGTCTGTTTATGTCACGACATTTGGCGGTGGCGTGTGGCACGGTGAGGTCAACGCCCCACCCCGGCTGCTCGATATTGTGACCCCCATTCTGGAACCTGGACGTTCCCAGTGAGCCACCCGAGCGCAAGCAATCTTCTTACTACGCCTGAGGCGGATCAGGAGCGTGGCGGCTATGTTCACACTCTGCGGGAAATTCGCCAGCAGCCATTCACCGTTCTCGATACATGCGAGCGAATGCTTGCGCGCGCGTACGATCTGAAGCAATGCTTGGAGATTGTGCGAGCCGTTGTGTTCACCGGGTCCGGCAGCTCAGAGTATGTCGGGAGTTGCGTGCAGTCCGCAATTCAAGCCGAGCTGGGCATCGTCACGCAAACAATCGGAAGTGGAACATTGTTGACGCGCGGCGGGCGCGCGCTTCCTCCGCTACGGCCGTTGCTGCTTGTATCGCTGGCAAGGTCGGGCGATAGTCCCGAAAGTGGTGCTGTAGTTCAGTTGTTGTTAGAAACCGAACCGGAGATCCGGCATCTCGCAGTGACCTGCAACGCAATTGGAAAGCTCGTTACGCGACATGAAAGCGATCCACGGGTCTCGATTATTGCGCTGGACGATCGCACGAATGACCGAAGCCTTGTAATGACAAGCAGCTTTACTGGTCTGGCGATTGCTGCGCGGTCGCTCGGATTTCTCGCCGACCCTGAGAGCTACCGGGCTTTATGCGGCCGCTTGAGCCGCATCTTGGGGCATGTGATCAATAATCACTTCGACAGGCTCGAATCCGCGATCCAGTGGAATTTCACCCGAGCAGTCTTCCTGGGCAGCGGTTCGAACTTCGCTGCAGCGCGAGAGGCCGGGCTCAAAATGCTCGAAATGACCGCCGGTCGTGTGGCAACACTCTCCGAATCTTATCTGGCTTTGCGCCACGGCCCGATGAGTTTTCTGAATCGCGAGTCGCTGGCCGTGTGCTTCCTGTCTTCCGAACCGGTGACGCGCCTCTATGAGGCTGACTTGATCCGCGAATTGGATCGCAAGAAACTTTCACGAATCAAAGTAATCATTGGCGAAGACATACCGCGCGATCTTCTGAATGCAAAAGATGTAGCCATCGAGTGTCCGCGTCTGGGGGCGATGGGCGAGGACGCTTGTCTGGTGCATGTCGTCGTTGGTCAATTATTGGCTTTTTTTCGCTGTCTTAAAGAAGGCCTTCGTCCGGATTCTCCATCTGAGAGCGGAGTCATTAATCGCGTCGTAGGCGGGTTCCGTTTACACACCGACGGAAAAGGACCATGAAGATTCTAATCGCTGGCGAGCTGAACGTCGACCTGGTTCTGCAGAATCCGCAATCCTTTCCAATTCCCGGGCGCGAAACGTTGGTCGAGAATGTTTCGCTCACGCTTGGTAGCTCCTCTGCGATTTGCGCGGCGGCTCTGATGAAACTCGCGGAGCAAGTCACTTTCGTCGGGAAGGTTGGTTGCGACGCCTGGGGGGATTTTTGCGTGCAGGCGGTTCAAGGCTTTGGAGTCGATTGCTCTCTGGTGAAGCGCGATGAATCGCTTACAACGGGTATCACCGTCTCGATTACATCGGCGACAGACCGCGCGCTCCTGACGTATCTTGGTTCCATCGCATCGTTAAGGGCGGATGACGTGCGCGATGAGGATTTGCGAACACAGAGACATCTTCATGTTTCTTCGTTCTTTCTTCAGCAGGCATTGCGTCCGGGGTTGAAATCGTTGCTGGCAAGAGCGCATCAATGCGGGCTCACGACGTCTCTCGATCCTGGTTTCGATCCCGACGAGAGCTGGGGCAAGGATTTAATCGACACACTATGTGAGGTGGATGTTTTTCTGCCAAACGAGGTAGAGCTTGCGGGAATTTCCGGGCGGAATCTGCAGGTCGAGGCGCTGCGGGCTCTCGATAATGGACGAACGATTATTGTCGCGAAGCTGGGTCGCAATGGATGCATGGCGATCCGAAATGGCGAGATTCTTACGGCGCCAGCTTTTTCCGTCAATCCTGTCGACACCACCGGCGCGGGTGACACATTCAACGCCGGATTCCTGCATGCGTGGCTGCGAGGCGGCGACTTGCGGGAAGCAATGATCTTTGGAGCTGCTTGCGGGGCTTTGTCGACGCTCGGGGTGGGCGGCACCTCGAATCAGCCGACAAGCGAACAAGCGCGGGAGTTCATTGCAGGTCATTCTCGCAGCGCCGCTCATCATGAGGCGGGAGCAACGATATGACAAGCCGGCGCGAGTGGCTCTACGGAATGAGCATGGCTTTACCTTGCGCCAGCCAAGCACGCGAGTCTGCCATGAGAGACGAAGCACCGGATACAGCCTTAAAGCTGGTGGATTATGAACCGCAGAGCATGTTGCATGTGCCTGAAACACACGCCGAGCGCTCACGCTACCCGGCGATCGATATTCACACCCACATTTCCATTTCGGCCAAGGCCGTACACGGAGTCCCAGTCGCGTCCAAGCGTCACTTCCTTGCGCCTCCCGAAGACCTTCTCCCGTGCATGGAGAGAAAAAATCTTCGAGCGCTGGTTAATCTGACTGGCGGGTTTGGTGACGGTCTGAAGCAGGCGATCGGTAAATATGATGCCGCGCATCCGGGACGTTTCTATACGTTTACCGAGCCTTGCTACGGCCGCTTTCAGGAACCTGATTATCCGCGGGTGCAAGCGCAAATGATTCAAGACGCGCGCACGGCCGGAGCACGAGGGCTGAAAATACTCAAGACGCTTGGATTATTTTTGCGCGAGAACGTCGCCTCCGGCGCTCTCGTTAAAGTGGACGATCCGCGGTTTGATCCCATGTGGGACGCGTGCGGTCAGCTCCAGATGCCAGTGGCGATCCACGTTTCGGATCCGATCGCATTCTTCAGACCGACCGATCGGTTCAATGAGCGCTATGAAGAACTGGCAAAACATCCTGATTGGTCGTTTTACGATCACGATTTCCCGAGCAATGCCGAACTTTTGGAGGCGCGGAACCGCGTAATCGCAAGACACCCGAAGACGCAGTTTTTGGTTCTCCACGTCGGAAATTTCGCCGAGGATCTGGAGAACGTCTCGCAGGCACTTGACCGCTTTCCCAACATGACGATCGATATTGCCGCGCGAATCGGCGAGCTAGGCAGGCAGCCGAGGACAGCGCGCAAATTTTTTGAAAAGTATCAGGACCGGATACTCTTCGGCACGGATGCGACGCCGCACGGAACGGAAGTTCCTCAGCAGTATTTCTGCGATAAGCTTTATGAGATCTATTTTCGGTTCCTCCAAACGGAGGACGAGTACTTCAACTATGCACCTGCGCGCGTACCGCCTCAAGGCCGGTGGCATATTTATGGAATCGGATTGCCGGATGAGATTTTGCGGAGAGTTTATAGCGGCAATGCAGAACGTCTATTGCGCATAACGGCTTAAATGCGATTCCGGAGAGTCGCAGTCTTTCTCTTGCCGGCAGTGTTTCTCTGTTTGGCCCGCGGCGAAGTGCGTGTTTGGGAAGGCACACTCACGTTGCCCACCTATGAAGAAGGCCTGCCCGATCCAAATCCTCCCTTCGATGTTTTTGCAACCATCCGGTTCAACTATCCGTATACGTTGCGCGAAAACTTGACCAGCGAGCGCGTCAATCACGAATGGCGCGCGATCTATTTGGAAAACGAATTTCTGAAGTGCTCGGTGTTGCCTGATATTGGCGGTCACCTCTATACGTGCCTTGACAAGCTGAGCGGCCAGCCGATGTTCTATGCGAATCCTTCAATCAAGAAGGCCAACATCGGATATCGCGGCGCTTGGGCGGCCTTCGGCGTCGAATTCAATTTCCCCGTTTCGCATAACTGGGTCTCGATGTCACCGGTGAATTTCGCTTACGCGAAGCATCAAGACGGCAGCGCATCCGTCACGGTGGGCAACATCGACCGGGTTTATGGAATGGAGTGGATGGTCGAGATGATTCTGCGCCCCGGCTCAACCGTGCTCGAAGAACGCGTGACGCTGAGTAACCGCAGCGACGTGAGACACCGCTTTTACTGGTGGAATAACGGCGCGGTCCAGGTATGGGATGACTCGCACGTCGAATATCCAATGCGATTCGCAGCGAGTCACGGATTCACCGAAGTACAGCCTTGGCCGGTAGATCCCGAGGGCACCGATCTGAGCGTAATCCGGAACCAGACAAAGGGGCCGGTTTCCCTATTCGTCCATGGCAGTCGCGAGCCGTTTATGGCGATCTGGAATCCACATACAAGTACCGGGACGGTTCACTTCGCCGAGTATGCCGACCTTCCAGCAAAGAAAATTTGGTCGTGGGGCGTGGATGCGGATGGCCTCGATTGGCGGAAGGCGCTTTCGGATAACGAGAGCGCCTATGCCGAGGTGCAAGCCGGATTATTTCGCAATCAGGAGACGTACGCATTTCTTGAGCCGCTGCAAACGATTCGCTTTTCCGAGCACTGGATGCCGGTGCGCGAGACCGGCGGAGTATCGCGTGCCAATCTAGCGGGCGTCGTGCACTTGGGTCGCAACGGCAACGTCTTGCGGGCGGCGTTCAACGCGAATCAGCAGATTTCAGCAGCATCGATTCGCTTGTTCGATGGCACGAGCGTGCTCGCTCAAGAAAAGGTAAATTTGGCTCCGGCGCGGACATGGACACGCGAGATTCCGATCCCAGATGCAGAGCACCGAGTGACGTTCGAATTACAAGATGCAAAAGGCGCGATTCTCCTCCACCATACGGAAGGCGAGTATGACTGGACCCCGGCAGATCAGATCCGCTTAGGCCCGCAGCCGTCGCGCAGTGTTCCTCCAGACGGCAAGAAAACTGAAGACGATTGGGTCGAGCTGGGTGAGGACGAGGAGCTCAATGGAAAAACTCTTCAAGCTCTTGAGACGTATCAGCGAGGTCTCGCCAGATTTCCGAAATCGCTCGCGCTTAGCAGGACTGCGGGTCGTGTTGCGGCTTGCCTTAACCGGTATGAAGAGGCGATTCGCTATCTCGAACCGGTGCACGCCGCCGATACGTCTGATCCTGAGGTTTCGTATTATCTCGGGCTAGCGTATGACGATCTGGGTCAATTACGGAAAGCGCAGGAAGCATTCGAGGCCGCGTACCGAATGCCGCAGTTTCGAGCGGCAGGCGCTCTCAAGCTAGGGGAGTTGCTGGCGCGTGAAAATCAGCTCGAGAAAGCGGAGCACTACCTGAATGAAGCTCTGCGTGTTCAACCAAGCAGCCAGCGCGCCGCCGAGGAAGTCCTGGCCATTCGCCGGGCTCTCGGCCAGGAACAGCCTGCGCGAGAATTGGGCAGCCAATGGTTGCGTCAATACCCTCTCAGCCATTTTCTGCGAGAAGAGCTTGGCAATCCGGACTTGCCCGCCTTGGGCGCGGATGCCTACCGGGTGCTCGGCGTGTCTGCGGAGTACATGCGTCTAGGGCTTTATCGCAAGGCGCTCGCAGTCTTGTCGCGAACCTATCCTAAATCAGCGGCGGATCGCAGCGAGCCCGGAAGTCTTCTCCCGCAGAATCACCCGATAGTCGCGTATTACCGCGCTTATTGCAAAGAGAAGCTGGGCTTGGATTCCAGTGAGGACTACACAGCCGCTTCGAAGCTTTCGACCCTCTATGTCTTTCCGAATCGCGCGGAAACCGTTCACGTCTTGAAAGCGGCTCTGGAGGCCAGGCCCTCGGACGGAACCGCGCACTACTTGCTCGGGACGTTTCTCTTTTCCCGAGGAATGACAGATGCTGCACTTCACGAATGGGACGAGGCCCGAAAGGTCGCGCCGCGCACGCCTGTGCTTCACGCCGATATCGGCCTCGCGCTGCTTCGGGTCCGGCGAGATCCTGAGGGAGCGCTTTCCGCTTTTGAGGACGGCCTCGCTGCTGATGCCAAAAATCCGCAACTATACGTCGGCATAGATCAGGCGCTCAGTATCCTGAAGCGGCCGCCTAAAGAACGTATTCGCGCGCTCGAGCGTTATCCCGATCAAGCTGAAATACCAAGCAATCTGGTTTATGAGCTTGCTCTCAATCGCGCGGAAGCAGGAGATTTCGATGGCGCCAAACGCTCGTTCCAAAATCGATTTTTCCCGCGTGAAGAGGGAGGCACAAACGTCCGGCAGGTCTGGATTGAAGTACTTGTGTTGCAGTCGCTCTCGCTTCAGCGAAGCGGGAAATGCGAAAGCGCCATTTCTATCGCAAACGGCCTGGGCGCAGAAGTGCCAGGCCTCGCATTCACGCGTGACGGCCTGTCAACCATCGTCGATTCCGCCAGAACCCAGTATTTGGTCGGCTTGATTTTTTCAGTTTGCGGCCACGCCGATGAAGGGCGCAGACATTTTGAACGGGCGGCCGCGCAGACGCACACAGATCAGATCACGTGGGCTTACTCGGCCGCAAGAAAGTTAGGCGCGGCGTCTAAGAATGACTGGACCGAAAAGCTGGAGCGCGCTCTTGCCCAAATGCAGAGCCGCATGACGGAGCAGAACAGCGCGTCAATGTACACCATCGGTTGCCTGGAAGCATCGCTGGGGCGCGGCACTGACGCCGATAACGCATTCCAGGAAGCGCTCCTTCTTCCCGACCGGATGATGGCGCATCATCTCAGCAGGCTGGCACGGGCCGGCGCGCTACCGCCAGACTCTAAACCAGAGTGACCTGGATTCCGCGCTTTCTGAGTGCGTCGGTGAACTCAGCCGGAGCACGCCGATCCGTGATTAGCCGGTCGATTTGCTTCATGGGACCGATGCGCGAAACGCTTTGCCGTCCGAGTTTGCTCGAATCCGCGACAACAGTGATCTCCTTTGCAACGCGGGCCATAGAACCATTCAACTGTGCTTCTAATACGTCGGGTGTCGAAGGACCCGCTTGGACATCGAAGCCATCCACGGCAAGAAAGAAGCGGTCGGCGTGGAGATCTTTGAGCATTGCCTCGGCCTGCGGCCCGACTAGCGAATGAGAGACTGGGCGCAAAAGCCCGCCAATCACAATAACCGAAATACCCGGAGCGTCGGCGAGCTCAAGGGCGATATTGAGGGCGTGCGTAATTACCGTTAACGGGTTTAGCTTCAGCTCTTTGAGATGGGCTGCGATCTCGGCTGTAGTGGTTCCCGAGTCCAAAATAATGGTTTCACCGGGCCGGACGAGTTCCGCCGCCGCACGCCCGATTCGGATCTTTTCCGAGCGATGAAGGGTCTCCTTTAAGCGGAGAGGATAATCCGGAGCTTGTTCCCGTTTTACTGCGCCGCCGTGAGATCGCAGGATAATGCCGTTTGTTGACAGCGCGTCCAAATCGGCGCGCACCGTAACCGCTGAAACTCCAAATCGCCCGGCTAGATCCGTGATAGTGACTTGACCATCTTTGTCAATGATTTGCAATATCTTCCGCCGGCGCTCTTCAGCGAGGAGGCGTGAATTCTTAGCGGGGGGCATTTGTGCCTCGTTTTGAAGTGTAGTGAGCCCTGCCGGGAGCGTCAAATCCTAATCGTATCCTGTTTGCGATTAGATTGCGATTTTTTCTCTTACTTGCGTTTTTCTTTCATTCGTGGTAAAACCGTCTTTCCTGGATTTGTCGTGGAGGGGTAATGGAAGTCTCAAAGCTGTTTCGTGTAGTCGCAATCGCAGTGATGGCCGGGCTGAGCGCCGGCTTGGTTTTTGCCCAAGGAACGGATCTCGGAACCATCCGGGGAAACGTCACCGATGTGTCCGGGGCGGTCATCCCGAATGCGCGCGTTGTCGTTACAGACTTGGCGACAAATTCGACGCGCGAAACCAAGACGAACGGCGCGGGCGACTATGAAGTTTTCGGCGTGAATGCAGGACGATATAGCGTTACTGTATCGTCGGCCGGCCTCGAAACCGTAGAGATCACGAATTTAGCCATAAATGGAAGTGAGACCGTAACGGCCGACGCGAAACTTCAAGTCTCGAAGACACAGCAAAGCGTGGTTGTCGAGGCCGAAAATGCGCCGATTCACACGGAAGATCAAACCATCAGCAGCAGTTTGAATAACCAGGCGGTAATCGAGCTACCCCGCGACAGCCGCGATATTTACCAGTTCCTTTACCTGAATCCGAACATTACGCAGGCGGATGAACCGGGCACATTCAAGTTTCTAGGGTTTCAGAGTTACGGAGGAAGTTTCTCACTTGACGGCCAGCGCTCCAACGGGGGAATTTTCGGGCAACCCACGTCAAGCGAACCCTCGCTAGAGGCAGTGGGCGAGCTGAACATTTTGTCAAACGATTTCAGCGCCGAATACGCCGGGATCGCTACGATCCGCGTAACTACGAAACGTGGAACGGACCAGTATCATGGGTCGCTGTTCTATAACAACCGGAACTCCGCTCTCGCTGCCTGGCCGCTCCAGGACAAGATTGCCGCCGCAAGCTTTGCACCCACGCCGTTCCAAAGCAAGTATCCCGCCCCTTTTTTTAATCTCAACGACGTCGGAGCATCTTTCGGAGGACCCGTACCGGCCTTAAGAAAAAACACCTGGTTCTTCGCGGCTTATGAACACAACTCGACCGTCGAGCCTGATACGGTCGAGTCGAACAATCTTCCCCATCCATCGCTTTTGCAGGGGAATTTCTCGTTAGTCGATGACTCGATCAAACCTGCGGTTCCGGCCTCAATTACTCTGACACCTCAAGAAATTGCGACCGATACCGTTGGCGGCTCAGGCCAGCAATTCATTCAAATCCCACAGCGTCTGCTTAACCCCTTAGTTCAAAATCTCATCGCAAAATATTTCACACCGATCGGCCTCTCCGCGCCTATCGATCCGACAACGGGCCGTGTTCCGGGTTTTGTCAATCTGGTTTCGGCATCCGCGTTTCAGGACCTGGGGACGTTGCGCCTGGATCACGATTTTTCCGAGCGAGATCACGTTTTCGTGACTTACAACACGTCCGCACTCTCTTCTTCTGGAACGCCCGCAGAAGACAATTCGCCGAACACTGGTTTTGTCGGGCAGCCGTACACCGGTCTCGGGCTCCTCGGAACCGACAGGAGAAACCACGCCGTTGCAGCCTCCTATACGCGCGTGATCAGGCCAAATATAGTCAACGAACTACGTGGTGGATTCAACATGGAAGACCGTTTCCTCCACAGCAATACGACGCTGGGCGGCTTTCTATCGAGCATCGGGTTTAGCCAGGATGAGATCAATGCTTACGGCGCAATCGTCGGACCCGCTGAGCTCAACACCCACGGCCAACCGGCCATCAGCTTTGGCGGCACTTTCGCGACTTTTCCGAACGGCGGCCGCTCAACAGATCGTCCGGAAAACCAAAAACTCCAGACTTTCGGCGATACGTTCAACTGGGTCATCGGCACTCACAATCTGAAAATGGGCGCGGATTTCGTGCGCAATGAAGCTGTGGACGGATTCGTAGAAAATCGCGGTAATGTTCGCGGATTGATGACGTACAGCGGTTCGGGAACCACCCCTCTCGCCGATTGGCTTATGGGGTTGCCGCCCAAGAGTGTGAGTTATGTCGGTTCTGTCCGGCCGCCGCTAAATGTGCACAATTGGGAAACCGGCTACTTCTTTGAAGACGATTGGAAAGTAACTTCGCACTTTACGCTCAATCTTGGCGTTCGATATGAGCTGATTACGCCGTTCATCGAGGCTAACGATCTGCTTGCGAACTTCGATCCGAATCTCAATGACCCTGTTACTGGGCAGCCTGGCGTATTTGTCATTCCTTCCAACAGAACACTGAGCTATCTGGATCCTCGGATTGTCAATTACGGATACGTCCTTGCGAGCCAGGCTGGAGTTGGCCGCGGCCTCGTTAATCCGGACACGAACAACATCGCACCTCGAATTGGGTTCGCATGGCGGATCGGCGAAAAGAACGTGCTGCGCGGCGGATGGGGTGTTTACTATCCGACATCTGCAGCGCAAGGCATTCGGGACCCCATGGCGAGCGCTCCATTCAACCCGGGTGTTACGTACCGCGCAACGGCGACTGCTCCGCTCGGCGGCTGGCCGGGCAATCCGGAAGGCGGCACCCTGCTGAGCGGGGGAGTGATTCGCGGCGCGGGAAACGTCCCTACAGCAAATGCTGTTCCGTTTCACCTCCAGCAGCCGCGGATTCAGCAATACAACATCACCTTTGAGCGCGACCTCGGATGGAGCACCGCGCTGCGCGTTTCCTACCTTGGCACTGCCATGCATGGACTGATCGCCGGAAAGGATCTCGATGAGATTCCGCCAAGCAACAATCCTTTTGGCACCACAGTGGGCGACGGTGTCACACCCTGCGATCCTTACAATCTGGGGAATTGTGCACTCTCGCCCCAAGATTTGGCGCGACTGCCGCTTCCGGGGCTGCAGGAATACGTATTGAGTTATGGGAATTTCGGGCACGGATTGATGAATGCTTTCCAGACCCAGGTTGAACACCGATTCGCGAATCACCTCATGTTCAGCGCTGCATATACATACATGAGGGAGAACTCGACGGGAGCTGATACAGGCAACTCCAGTCTGGGAAGCGTAGCGTACAACATCTTCAACCCGAACGCCGACTACGGACCTGAAGCGTTCGTTTCCAGGCATCGGTTCGTGGCTTACGGCGTGTATGATCTGCCTGTTGGACGCGATCGCCAGTTCGGATCAGCCATGCCGCGCTGGGCCGACGCGTTTATCGGCGGCTGGCAAACCACGTTCAACATGTTCGCGAAATCCGGCACGGGCTTTACGCCTTTCTGGGTTTGCGACGATTGCGATCCGGTTGAACCCGGCAATATTGCCGTCGGCTCAGCCGATCCCGTGGGTGACTTCGGCTGTGAGCCCTGCTTCCGTCCCACGATCATCAGCAACAATTACAACCAGAAGAGCGGTGATTATATTTGGAACGACAACGCCTTCGGACCGCCGCCGGTCGGGGGAGACCTATTCAGCAACAGTACAATCGCCAAGCGTAATTTGCTGTGGGGTCCCGGAACCTGGGGCGTCAATCTGGGCGTGCACAAGTACTTCAGCTTCGGGGAGCGACTAAAAGCCGAGTTGGGCGCAGATATCGATAATCTGTTCAATCATCCGCTCCTTTCGCCAGATCTGAATTACGGCGGTGGTGGAGGCCCATTCGCAATGGTGGGAGATTTCAACCTTCAGGTAGACCAAACCACTGGTCAGTTACTTCCGATCACTGTGTTCAACCGAAATCCCTCATTTGGGCAGTTGGTCAACAGCTTTCCCCAGGAGGGAATCGATAGCCGGCGCGCGATTCGTCTGCGGTTACGGATTACGTTCTGACCAGACGAGCCTTCTAAGTAACTGATCCCTTGCCTTCTACAACGCGGATGTAGCGGTTAATAGGCAGGTCGGTCAACTTCTCTATGCGTTTGCTGGGAGCGGGCCAGTGAATTTCGAGCTCTTCGATTTTGCTGGCCTTGCCGATCCCCAGCACCTCGCGCGAATCGTGTGAAGAAAGATAACTCCCGCCGTTACTCTTGAGCCGTTGCCGCTTGGTTCCGGCAGCGGTCCAGTAGATACGCGCGCCGATTGCATCGCGATTGCAATCAACCCCCTCGAGTTTCATGCCTAACCAGTTACTCCCGGCTGCCGCACTATTTTTCAATAAAACGGGGCGGCCGCCATTTACCGCAATGATTACATCGAGCGCTCCGTCGTTGTTGTAGTCGCCGACCGCCAGTCCCCTCGCCGAAAAGGTCTTCCGGAAGGCAGTGCCGCCCTGTTCAGTCACGTTGTGCAGCTTGCCGTCGCTTCCGTGGTGAAACAGTAGCAGCGGCTCTTTGTATGTGACCTGCAATGAGTACTGATTGATCATGTCGTCCGGATGCCCGTTAGCGAGTATCAGGTCGACGTAGCCATCGTTGTCGTAATCGAAGAACTTCAGTCCCCAACCGCTAAGGAGACGAGTGGCTTGCGCCACGCCGTTCGTGAAAGCCACATCGCGAAACGTCTCGTCCTTATTGTTCCGATAAAGAGAGAACATCTCCTGATCCACATTCGCAACAAACAGGTCCTGCCATCCGTCGTTGTTCAAGTCAGCGGCATCCACGCCCATGCCGGATCGAGCTTTGCCGTTGTCGCTAAACCCGACTTCCGCCTGCAGAGCCGATTCCTCCCATTTCCACGTGCCGTTCGGACCTGGCCCGCGATTCACAAAAAGGAAATTCTGGACAGTGTCATTAGCGACGAAGAGATCCATCCGGCCATCGTTGTTGATATCAGTGGCCACCACGCCCAGGCTCTTGCCCAGCGCTTTCGCGATATCCGTTCCCTTACTGGTTTCGGTGAATGTGCCATCGCCGTTGTTGTGGAACAAGAAACTGGCCGTCCCCTTGAACACGCGCGGTATGCAGTAGAAGCGCTTGCCCAGCTTGTTATCTCCGCACGCAAACTTGTGGCTACCTGAATAGTCGACGAAACTGCACAGAAACAAATCGAGCCGCCCGTCACCGTCATAGTCAAACCAGACCGCGCTCGTCGTCCACCCAGGACAGCTTAAGCCTGCTTTCTCCGTCACGTCCGTGAATGTTCCGTCGTGATTGTTCCTATACAGGATGCATTTTCCGTATGATGTGACGAAGATGTCCGGCCAGCCGTCGTTATCGTAGTCACCGACTGCAACGCCCATCCCAAACGTTCCGCCGGAAACACCCGCCTTAAGCGTCACATCGGTGAACGTGCCGTCACGATTATTCTTATAAAGCGCGTTACGAATAGCTTTGGGAGGCTGCCAGATATCGCATGGACCGCTGTTGACGATGTAAATGTCCATCCAGCCGTCATTGTCATAGTCAAGGAAAGCAACGCCCGGCCCCATCGTTTCCGGCAAGTACCGGTTGGGCGACATCGCGTTCTCGTGAACAAACTCGATTCCACTTGACGATGTCGGTATTTCGATAAAGAGCCCCTCCGCCTCGTCTGCCTGTAGCTTGCCGGAGCAGAGAGCGGATGCGCCGAGGCCGGCGATGCCGACCGAGAGGAACTCTCGTCTGTTGAACCTCATCGAAAAGCGTTACTCCAGGGTGAAGGTCACTGATTCGGCGGCCGCCTCATTGCCTTGTCTCGCAATGAACCGGACCTCGTAATTTCCCGGTTGGAGGTTATCACTAGCCGCAGTTCCCAGGTATTGAACCCGCCCCTGCTCATCGGGTTCACCGAGCGGTGGGCTGCCGGCCCCGACTGGTTGCCCATCTCGTTTGAACTCCATTGTGAGTTGAGGTTTTCCCTGATTTGCCTTATCTGTATAAATCACTAAGTAAAAAGACAGACCCTGCGCAAGAGAATTCTTATCGAGTGACGCCAACGTGGGGGTTATTACGTTGGTTCCCATTAAGAACGGATCTCCCGGATCGGTGGTCTCTTGTTTCTCCCGCACGTCGCGGACAATAGATACGCTGCTGATACCTAACGGAGAAGCGATTGGAGGCATGATCAACACAGACCTCCTCACGCTAGTTTTGTCGGCCCCTCGATCAAGCATCGCAGTTTCAAGCGTGTACCGGCCCGGCGGCAAACCGAAATTCTCTTTAAGAACGAAATGGCTCATCCTGAGGGCATCCATCTGAGAAGCCGCGGGTTGCAAGGGGACATCTCCGCGAAAGTTCCGGACGATTTCGCCGTTCGAATCCTTTATGAGCACCACATAAGCGAAATCGGCTTTCAAGCGAGACTCGGATTTATTTTTTTCTTTTGGCGGGTCCACCGGTTCGCTTGGCTGGAACAAGATGCTACTGAACGGTAGATCAATGATCACGCTGCACGTCGACTCCTTAGCCGAACGGAAGTGCAGCCCCGCGGCCCGAAAGTCAAAGTCTCTCGGCGGCGGCTTCACTGATAAAGCTTTCAGTAGCGGCAGTTCGTAAGGCGCGAGGACGGCTCCGCCTTGCGTAGCCGCATTCGGAAGGGCAAAGTAGCCGGCGCGTGACTGAATCCGCAAGCTCGGCCGCTCACTTTTAATCTGCACCGTGCGGAACGAACCATCGTATTTTTGAATGCCGGGATTATAGGTAATCTCGTAATACGTTTCGATATCATCCACTGCTCGCTGCAGCGGTCCCCGGAAATCGTTGGTGTTCGCAATGAGGAATCCGCCTGTCGAACCAGCCAACTCCGCCAACGTGTTTTGCGTGTTTGCCTTCCCGGCATCGATCGCGGTATCGAACTCTTTCGCTTTTTGCGGATTAACAGGGCCGGAATTGTGTCCAAACTGCGCTCTGGATGCCGCAGCGGCATTGCGTAATTCCGTGAGAGAAGCGTCGTTCAAATTCGTTGAGTTCAGCCCGCGCGCATCAATTGAGTAGAAGCTCACATTGAAACGATTTGCCGTGCTGATCACCGTTCTGAACGCTTCTTCGGCGCCCTGCGGCACGGCAAAACCTTCGGTGAAAAGGAACACCGATTTCCTGCCTGGCAGCATATATTGCTGGCGTATCGCGTCGAGCAAGCCATACACGAACACACGTCCGGATTGCGCCATTTCGGATGTTTGTGCTAGCTGTAACATATTCAGCATCATTTGAGCCATTTGGACTGTGGCTGAACCTTGGGCCGCTGTTGCTGCTGCCGGGCCGGTACCCGCGCCGGGCTGCAGGTTGATAATCTGTTCTTGCGGGCTCTCCCCGGCTGTTGCTGGGCCAAGCATCTGTTGCAATTGCGCCTGAACCTGCTCCGACTCGGCATGAAACTGACTGTAAGATCCGCCTGTGGCTTTCTCAACAGCCCTTCTGAGGCGGTCGCGGTCATTGGTGAATGCCTGCAACGCCTCTATGGATTGGTCCAGCACGAGCACAGACATATAAACGTTCTGCGGTAAGTCAGTTTTGAGTAGATCGAATGCGGCCGTCCTGCTCAGGCGCCGGCTGTTTACATCACCCAAATGCGCGAACAGCAGTGTGATTAGCCGCACTTGACGCAAAGGATCAAGATGTTGTGGTTGCGCCCCGGGCGTCTGTTGGCCGCCGACGATCGCGGCAGCCCCCTCAATCAGCCGGAAAGAAGTGATCGGACGTTTCGCGCCGTTGTCATAAACCTCGAGATCGTCAGGCTTCAGGTCCTTGACCGGCTGGCCTTTCTTGTCCCTGACGATGACATCGAGCACCACCTCCTCACTTCCCGCCTTGAAAGTGGTCTGCGGTGTGCGCGCGTTGTCCGATTTTGCAGATGGAGCGGTCTGGGCAAACAGGCAGGGCGACAGCGAGAGCGCAATGCACCATCCCGCGTAGATATTCATGAACATCGAATGCTTAGTCCAGGATAGAGCAAAGTTGGCCCGCCCACCCGCCAGCGTGTTAGCATAAACGCAACTCGTATCATGTTTCGCGTTGCGGCCGCTGCTCTCAGCGTTTCCGTGGCATTGTTTGGCCAAGCTGGCCAGTCCCCGCAAGACTTGTTGAAGGAAGCGGTTGCGCTTCAGCAAGCTGGCAAACTCGATCAGGCGATTCAGGATTACTATCTCTTTCTTGACACATACCCGAATGCTCCAGAAATACGCTCTAATCTTGGGGCGGCACTGGCCGGCGCTGGCAGGTTTGCCGAAGCGATTGAGCAGTATAAACTTGCCCTGAGCGAAAAGCCCGACCCCAGGCTTAGATTGAATCTCGCGCTCGCTTACTATAAATCTGCCGATTTTAAAGCCGCTGTGCAGGAATTAGAGACGGTTCGCGATACGGATCCTACGAATCTCCAAGCCGTGATGCTCCTGGCCGACTGCGATCTGAAGCTTGGGCACAACCAAAAGACTATCGAACTCCTTACTCCCCTGCGGCGCACCAATCCTGACGATCTCGGCATAGCGTATCTGCTAGGCACTGCTCTCGTTCGGGACGGCCAGACAGCCGAAGGTCAGTTGATTATCGATCAGATTTTGAAGCGCGGCGATTCTGCGGAGGCGCGCCTTCTCATGGGCACAACAAAGTTCGAGGCGCATGAGTTCAACGGTGCATTGGCGGATTTAAAACGCGCCTTGGAACTCAATCCCAATCTCCCGGGAGTTTATGCGTATTACGGAATGGCTCTAATGGTCATGGGCGATACAGCACGCGCTAAAGACGCTTTCAAGAATGAGCTCGCTCACGATCCCAATAACTTCGACGCAAATCTCCGGCTTGGAGCACTACTTCGAGTGGATCAAGACTACGCCGCCGCTTCGCCCTATTTGCAACAGGCGCAGAAGCTTCGGCCGAATGATCCATCCGTTCGATATCAGATTGCATCCGTCACATTGGCGCAGGGAAAGCAAGACCAGGCTCGGAACCAACTTGAAGCCTTAGTCAAGGAAGTGCCGAGCTTTACAGAGGCTCATGTCACTCTTGCGACAATTTACTATCGGGAGAAACGCAAAGAGGATGGCGACCGCGAGCGGGCCATCGTGCGCAGCTTGAACCAGCAGCAGCAAGCACGCGCGCCTGCCGCGAAAGCAGAGCAGTAAAAGAAGTGGATGCACTGAAGCTCAGAACAATACGGCGCGCTTTATGGCTCGCCGTGATCGTGCTTTGGATCTTGAATACGGTAGCGGCCCAAGATGCCAAGCAGCGTCCTCAAACCAACTCGGCCCCTCAATTGGAAAGGATTTCCAAACAAGCCGAAGCTGCCCGGAACGACCACCGGATTGACGATGCGATCGCCCTTTACAAAAGGGGTTTAGCAATCAAGCCTTCGTGGGAAGAAGGCTGGTGGTATCTCGGATCTATCTACTACGACCTCGATAGGTACGATGATGCGCGCGACGCCTTCCGTCACCTGACAGCTGTCAATCCTAAAGCAGGTCCGGCTCTGGCGATGCTGGGGCTTTGCGAGTTTGAAACAAAAAAATACGATACGGCCCTCTCTCATTTGGGTCAGGCTTTTACTCTGGGCGTACCGCAAGACGATCAATTCGCCGATGTTGCCCGCTACCACTACGCAGTGCTCCTCACGCGGTATGAGCATTACGAAGAGGCGATGAAAGTCTTGACCGTGTTTGCCCAACGGAATTTGAATCAGCCTGACTACGTGGAAGCGATGGGGCTTGCGGCGCTTCGAAAACCGCTCCTACCGAGCGAAATGCCGCCTACCGAGCGCGAGCTTGTGATGGATGTTGGACGGACCATGTACGACGGGGCTGGACTTCGTGCCAGTCAGGCCGCCTCCGAATTCAAAATCCTGCTTGCTAAATATCCATCTGAGCCGAACATCCACTACCTGTACGGAAGTTTCCTCCTGTTCAGCGATGCCGATGCTGGTTTAACGGAATTGCAGAAAGAACTTGAGATATCGCCGGCTCACGTTCCCGCCCTCGTCACAATTGCCGCCGAGTACATACGCCGGCACGACTTCAAGGCCGCTCTGCCCTTTGCTGAGAAAGCCGCGGCAATTGACCCGCAATCGTTTGCCGCGCACACCATGCTCGGGCGTGTATTGTGCGAAGGCGGGCTTGATGACGCTCGTGGGCTGAAAGAATTGGAGCTCGCGCGCCAGCTTGCGCCCGCTAGTCCTCAGGTGCGGATTGCCTTGGCAACGGCGTATAGTAAGGTTGGCCGCAAGGATGATGCCGCCCGCGAGCGGCAGGAGTTTCTCAAACTGAGAAAGCAAAACGATGAGAGCGGCCCAGGACTCCAGTGAACTCCTTCTGGCGAGTGCTGTCCGGCGGGTTGATCCTGCTTGCCGGGTTCGTGGCATCGAGTAACGGTCAACAACCCAACCCTCTAACCCCGCAGCCGCTCAATCCTTCTGATAGCCGGACCTTCCGCGAAGTCCGGAACTGTGCGATGTGCCATCCGGCGCAAGCCAAGCCTCAGCCGGGGACTTCCATGGCGCACGCTACAGAAACGGTTGCCGAATGCGGGGTGTTGCGTTCGCATCCTCTGCTCGCGTTTCGTTCCGGCGGTTACTCATACAAAATCGAGCGCAAGGGTGACGAAAGCATTTACACAGTAACCCAGGGAACGGACACGCTCTCGATATCTCTCAAGTACGCCGTCGGCCTTGGATCGGCCGGTCAGACGTACGTATTTGAAAAAGACGGAGCTTTGTATGAATCGCTGGTGAGTTATTTCAGAGCAATTGACTCGCTCGACGTCACTTTGGGGGACCAGAATATTCGTCCAACGAGCCTGCTCGAGGCGGCGGGCAGGCAACTCGGCACGCGCGAGGCAACCCTGTGCCTCAATTGCCATGCCTCAAATGCGCTCGTCGATTCGAAACTGAGCCTGGCCACGCTCGTTCCCGGCGTACAGTGCGAGCGCTGCCATGGGGACACGCGGAACCACCTGGAAGGGCTGAGAAAGGGCGATGCCACTCTGTTCGCGATGAAAGACCTTCGCGGCATGTCAGCCGAAGATGCAGCGCATTACTGCGGCCAGTGCCACCGGACGTGGGAGCAAATCGCCTCGAACGGGCCCCGAGGAACGGCCAACGTGCGGTTTCAGCCTTACCGGCTTACGAACAGCCGCTGCTTCGATGCCGACGACAAACGTATCTCATGCCTGGCCTGCCACGATCCGCATCAAGAGGTCGACAGAATCTCCCAACACTATGATTCGAAATGTATTGCCTGCCATGGAGGCGGCAAGCCCGCCGCTAAGGCTTGTCCGGTATCGGCTTCAAACTGCGCTTCCTGCCACATGCCCAAAACCGAGCTTGTCGGCGGGCATCATAAATTCACCGATCATGAAATCCGTGTTGTGCGACAAGGAGCCCCATATCCGGATTGACCTCACGCGGGAAAGTACTGATTCCCAGGGAGAATATGAAGATTTCTCTTGATCTTGTTGAAACGTAGAGTTACTATCCCGTATAGTTTCGATTACGACCTATTTGGAAGGGGTTCGTATGCTTCAGAAGCCACGTTTGCTGCATGCCGCATTCGCGGTGTTTGCATCCCTAATCCTGTTTTCGCCGATTTCGTTACGGAGCCAGACCGTGACCGGCACCCTCACCGGGACCGTCACCGATCAGAGCGGAGCAGTTGTCCCGGGCGCTTCCGTCGGCATGAGAAATCAAGCGTCCGGTGATGAGCGTAGGACAGTCTCAAACAACGACGGCTTCTTCTCGATTAACGCGGTCCAGCCTGGCAGTTACACCGTTACAGTCGAGGCCAAGGGATTCGAGAAATGGCAGCAGGCCGATATTCACTTCGATCCCGGCGACACGCGAAACATCCCCAATATCAACTTACAAGTTGGGGCCGCCACCGAGACTGTAACCGTGGCCAGCGCCGCGGAGCAGATCACGCCTGTAGATTCGGGTGAGAAATCGATCGTGATCGGACAGCAACTCCTGCAAAACGTACAGATTCAAGGTCAGAATGCCGCTGAGTTCATCAAGATTCTGCCGGGTTTCGCGATGACGGGTGGCATGGTGAATAGCGCTAGTTTCAATGCTACGCAGGGGGAGCACACCGGTGCGGGACCGGTTGGCAGTTTCTCTGCTAACGGGCAGAGGACGGCAGCTTTGGACATCACCTCCGATGGCGCCCATATTGTGGATCCCGGATGCAATTGCGGGCAGGCGATAAACACCGTCGCAGACATGACGGCTGAAATGAAAGTTCTGACGTCGAACTTTTCCGCGGAAAACCAAAAGGGACCCGTCGTCATTTCTACGGTCGGGAAGTCAGGGGGCGCTCAGTTCCACGGCGAGGCATATTTATATGCGCGGAACTCAGTTTTTGATGCCAATGACTGGTTCAACAATTCGCAAGGACTAAATCCAACCACCCTGAAACCGCTCACGCCCAAACCGGACACTTATTTCTACTACCCCGGCGCGAACTTCGGCGGTCCGGTGCTTCTGCCGTTCACGCGGTTCAACCGCAATCGGGATAAGCTCTTCTTCTTTATCGCTTACGAATACTACCGGCAGCAGTCGCAGGATCCCAATCATGACATCTTCAACGCGTTCGTGCCTCCGCAGTTTATGCGGAATGGCGACTTTAACACTGCGGACATACAAAAGTATTTGGGTGGAAGTAATCCTGGATACGCTGTCACTGGCGGGGTAAACGGGTATGTGCCGGTGGGCGGTACGAACCCAGCATGGCCCAACGGGATGATTCCACGCGCCGCGTGGAGCCCTTACGGCATTGCGCAGATGAACCTGTACCCTCTTCCCAATGCGAATCCGGCCACGAATAACGGGAACAACTTTGTCTACTCCACGACGCATTCGGACAACATGTGGCAGATCCGCCCTCGGCTCGACTGGAGCATCAGCGACAACACAAAACTTTTTGTGAGTTACAACGGGCAGCGCGAGACGAACCTCGATAACAGCACTCTTTGGTGGGGCACGAATCCGACCGTGCCTTATCCCTCGCCGCTCGTTGCTCCGAATTCGTCCGACTCGATTTCCGCTAACCTGACGAAAGTTTTCACACCGACCTTGACTAACGAATTCGTGTTCACGTACACGAACCTGTATGTCTCATTCGCATATCAAAATCCGCAGAAGGTCAGCGCCGCAGCGGTCGGCCTAGATTACCCGCATATCTTTAATCAGGTTCCGCATCAGATTCCTACAATTACGGGCTGGAGCAACGGCTTGGCGAATCTGGTGAATCCAAGCGGGTTTGAAAGCGGCTCACTCTATGCGAACAAGTGGCTGCCGACTGTGGCGGACAACGTCTCAAAGGTCTGGGGCACCCACACGATGAAATTCGGCTTCTATTGGGAGCGCGCTAAGAACCAGCAGCCCAGTGATAACTATGCGAGCGGCCAGATGCAATACGGCGGAACCTGGGGGACAGGCCACACGGGCAATGCATACGCCGATATGTTGATCGGCAACATTAGTGGCGGATACGCCGAAACCAACTTCGATCCGCTCGTCGCGATGCACTACACGCCGCTCTCCTTCTATGCCCAAGATTCCTGGAAGCTGACGCGGCGGTTGACTTTAGAATATGGACTGCGATTCGAGCACCTGAGTCCCTGGATCGACGACACTGGATATGGCGCTGCGGTTTTCGACCCATCGAAGTACATTGCGAGTGCACCCGGGGTTCAATTGACCGGCTTCGAATGGCACAAGATCGACCCGTCCATCCCGCTTTCCGGCACACCCTCCAGATTTCTGTTTTACGAACCGCGCTTGGGATTCGCGTTCGACGTTTTCGGCAACGGAAAGACCGTGCTGCGCGGAGGCTATGGCCGATACCGGTTCCACGATGAGCAGAACGTGCAGTCGGGCGCTATGCAATTGCCGCCTGGCTCCTTTACGTACAGCCCCCCGAATCCTACCGGCCTTGTCAATGGAAAAAGCACGCCATTCCCAATTACATTTCCTTACATCGCAAGCCTTTCAGGCAAAGCGACTTATGTTGTTCCCGGCAGCATCACTGTAGTCGGGCTTCACGACGATGAAGAGCCGATGACCCAGAGCTACAGCTTCACCATCTCTGAGCGAATGCCTCTCGCCTCTACGTTCGAGGTCTCGTATGTCGGTAATACTAGCAACTATCTCAGTAACTGGAACAACAACTACGGTCAGTTGAACGACATAGGCTACGGCGTGTTGTTCGGTGATCCTTCGATATTTGGCCCAGCAAATGCAGGCCCGAAGGCGTTAACTCTGACTCCGAATACGTTGCAGTTTGAACCATTTTCGACTTACGGGACCATCAAGGAGGTCCGGCACAACGAGTACTCCAACTACAACGGACTGCAGGCAAGCTGGAACAAGCAAAGTGGCAAGATGAGTTACCTCATCAATTACACCTTCAGCAAAGCGCTTGGTATTCGCGGCGAGGGTACGAATAACGGCGCCGGCGATCCCACGAACATCAACAACGATTATGGCGTGCTGCAGAACGATCGGACGCATGTGTTTAATGCCGCATACGTATTCAATCTTCCCAGCCCGATTCACGGGAATCGCTTCGTTGCTGGAGCGATTAACGGATGGGAAGTTTCGGGCATAACACAATGGCAGAGCGGTCCCCCACTTCAAGACCAGGTAACAAGTAACTTCAACTTCAGTACGATTCTTCCCGTAGGAACGGTGCTTCCGAACGGATACGTGGTCAAGCCCGGCGATGATCTGACAGCGACGCAATCGGTAATCAATGGCAGCCCGAATATCAATGTCCAGCCTGTTCTACTTTGTGACCCGCGCAACAACGTGCCGTCAGGGTACGTTTTGAACAATGCATGCTTCGGTCCGCCCACCCCAGGTCACAACGGCGCGTTCATCATGCCGTACATCAAGGCGCCGGCATTCTGGGACACCGACTTATCTCTGATGAAGAACTTCGTCATCTCGGAATCGAAGAAATTCCAGTTCCGGTTCTCGGCATACAATTTCATCAATCACCCGTTGTCGAGTTTCAATCCCACTGGTACGGACACCAACCTGAACCTCTCGATAGCGGCTAATGGCGCCGTCAATTCGAATTTCGGGTTGCTCGCTTACAAGACGGGGCACCGGACAATCCAGTTCGTCGGGAAGTTCTATTTCTGATGTGTAGCGCGATTTCGGTCGCGCTACAAACTTGTTAACTACTGGGAGACGCTGATCAATTTGCCCTTATAGCGGACAACCTTGTCCGGTTGCGGGCTGATATCAACCCCCGTTCCGTGTCCGGCGCCAGCGAAAACGATATTGAGCGTCCGCGATTCGAGCATTCCGGGAAACCTTCCTTTTCGATCAGCTATCGTAAGCGTTCGGGCCGAGTTATTCCAGTGAATCGGGACTGCCGCGTAAGCCCCTTTCTCGTAATCGTACGTGTTGTTGTCGTCTTCATAGAGCGTGAAATCACCATCTGCTCCGGGATAAACGCGCAGCTCAATAGGATCGGCGGGTCTCTCTTCTGCGAACTGGAGATCGGGGCCCATCGGAATGATTGACCCGGCACGCACGTATAGCGGAATGCGGCTTAAAGGCGCTTCGGCGTCGACATCTGCTTCCCCGTTACGGGTAGCGCCCGTCCAAAAGTCATACCATCGCGCGCCGGGCAGGTAAACGCGCCGCGTGTTCGCGCCTTGCTCGGTCACTGGGTTAACCAGAATCGCAGGTCCGAACATGAACTCGTCGCCCGTGTTCTGCGCCTTCACGTCTTCGCGAAAATCCATCACCAGCGGACGCATGTGCGTGTAGCCTTCATTTGTGACTTTCCATGCGAGCGAGTAAATGTAGGGCATGAGGCGATAGCGTAACCGGTCGAAGCTCGTGAGGATTGACTGGGCCGCCGCGCCATAGGACCAAAGCTCGTTCTGATCGGGCGCGCGCGTGCCGTGAACGCGAAATATGGGGCAGAATGCGCCGAATTGGAACCATCGCACAAATAGCTCGCGATACTTCCGGTCGTCGGGATGCCCGAGAATGAATCCGCCAATATCGGTAGTCCAGTATGGGATGCCGGAAAGCGCGAAATTCAAGCCGGCCGGGATCTGCCGCTTGTAAGTCAAAAAATCGGAAAGAACATCACCGGACCAGGCCGTCACACCGTATCTCTGAATGCCGGCAAATGCAGAGCGCGAAAGAATAAAGACCCGCTTCTGATCTGTCTCGCTTCTTTGGCCTTGGTACACGCCCATTGTTGTGAGAAGGGAATAGATGTTGGCATAGCGCGCGCCATTACCAATCGAGATATTGTGGTCGAGCAATACATTTTCTTCGCGTCCTTCGGTCTCAGGCTCCGTTGTATCGAGCCACCACGCATCGGCCCCTATCTTGAACAGCGCGGTGTCGATCAAATCCCAATAGAATTTTCGAGCTGCCGGATTACTCGCATCATATAAAGCAGCTCCCTTGGGGTGAAAGCCTGCGACAGCGGTGCGCGCGAGGAAGTAGCCGCGCTGGTCCATTTGCGTATATGTCTGAGAGCCGGGATCGAAGAAGGGCCACACCGAAATCATGAGATGAAAGTGGTCTCGGTGCAATTGATCGATCATCGCTTTCGGGTCTGGGTATTTCTCGTTGAACTTGAACTCACCGGTTCGGGTCCACCAGAACCAATCCTGGACGATGTTGTCGATAGGAATGTGTAATTGCCGGTATTTTTCGGCGGTTGCCAGAAGCTCTTGCTGCGAGGCGTACTTGTTCTTGCTCTGCCAGTAACCGTAAGCCCATTTGCCGAATAGCGGCGCGACGCCTGTGAGCTCACGATATTCTGCAATGATACGGTCAAAGTCCGGACCGTATAGAAAATAATAATCGATTGCGTCCGCCACTTCGGAGGTCAGAAAAAGGTAATGGACGAAGCGGTTATTAAAGCGGCTAACAGAAGTGTTGTTCCAGAACACCCCGTAGCCGTTGCTCGAGAGGAACAACGGTACTGAGATGTTCGTGTTGTCTTGCGAAAGATCTACTGATTCGCCGCGGTAATTCCAAACCCCAGCTTGATGCTGGCCTAGACCGTAGAAAGCCTCATGCGAACCATAGATTTTGATCACGTCCTCAGCGTGATACGTGTGTTCGCCATTTACCACCGCCGGCCGCATCTCTTTGGGTCCTTCAGCCATGACTATCTTGCCGTTCGCGTCGGAATAAGTGATGAGACCGTCGGCTTTGTCAACCCGAAACTTCAGCCGCCCAGTTGTCACCGTGAGGTCTTTGTCGCTTGACTCGAAACTCCATTTGGAGGAAGGCCAGTCCGTTTTGGTAACGACGTAGTCTGGACGCTTGTGGAGCGGCCAAGTTGGCGCGTAAATAACGCGAACAATGGAATCGGTGCAGATTTGCAGCTTCAGGGTTCCGGTTTCAAGCGTGAACAGAACTCCATCTGATTGCTTTTCGATGTGCGTTACCGGATTGGCTGGTATCCATTGAGCCTTGGCGCGAATAGTCGGCAGTAAGCCAAACAGGCAGAAGCCGCCGATGAATGAGCGCCATCGGTGCTGCATATCAAAAACTCACTTTCCCGCGCAGCACGGTGATAGATGCTTTCGGCAGCGTGTAACTTGCCTCGCTCCCGCCAGCAACATTGCGCGCGACGGGCGGTCCGTCCGGATCGGCATAGCTGTCCCGGCCTTTGTCGTGCCAGACGTACTGTTCGGCGCCAAACGTGACCAGCCGGACAGGACCCGAAAAGTAAACCTTGTGCTTAGCCGATTCAAACACAACACGCACATCATGCGAGTTCTTCTCATCTCTGTTCACCAGCATTAACGACCATTTGCCATCTGGGCGGAGGAGGGCGTATGACGTGATGAGGTCATTTCCATCCCCATCTTTAACCTCGATTGAAGACCGAAACATCCGATGCACGCCCGAACGGTGCTGGGCCCATTCGCGGTTAATCAAATGAGCAGCAAAATAGAGTGAAGTGTATCCGGTGATGTTGTACTCGCGGTCGGAGACAAAGTTCGACCATGTGGCCCATCCGAGGCAACTCGGTTCTACAGGTTGCGGCTGGATCGGCGAGTGGTAGAACGCAGCGCCCCCTCCCTCGAAGAAAGAACCGATGTTGTCGGCCAGCCAGAGCGCAGCGTAAATTGTGCTCATCGGGCCTGTGAGTTGCGCGGAAAGATGACTCTCGGTCACCATGAGCGGAACATTTTTCGGCACGCCATCCTTCCGCCAGACGTCAAGGATATGTTTCATCAATAGCGGCTCGGTATAGAGTGTTTTCCAGGTAATATCGCACTGCTCGAACGGATAGTGTTCGAAAGAAACAAAAGCCAGCTCGTCCAGATGCCCGTGGGCTTTCAGGTAATCAATAAAGCGGCCCATCCACGATGTCCGGCCTTGCGCGTCGGGCCACACGCGAATATCCTCGTTGACTCCTTCAAAAATCGGGCCGCCTAGCTTGATCTTCGCATCCACCTTATGGATAGCCGCCGCCCATTGGATGTAAAGTGCGCCGTAGTCTTCGGGCAGCGCGTGCTTGCCATCGGGCTCCTCGCCCATTTCGATGCCGCGAATCGGGTAGCCACGCTTCTCGATATAGGCAATCTGCGCCGCGGCATCATCGGGCGTTCCGTAGAGCAAAGTGACGGGAATGAGTGCGGGGAGTCCGTTCGTAAGCCCGCTCGTAAAGAAAAGATCAAACCCGGTATGCTGGCCGCCGCCGGCTGCATTTACGTCGCCTGCGGAGTGCCACGGGTCAATGGATGACGAGCAGAATGCCGGCGCGTCCTTACCCGAGGCGCCCTTTGCCGCATCGCTAAAAGCGCCGCCGTTCTCGATAGTTCCCGCATGGATGTCCTGGATAGCATAACCTACGCAATTACGAATGTCGCCCGATCCATGCACGTCGCAAGTATTGGAGGACTCCGTCATCCAGACACGAAGGAAACGCGTCGATACCGGTTCGGTGGAAAGAGTCAACGCCAGTTGGCCGCCCGACGAATTTTTTATGTCGCCTGCCGGGAAAGTCACCCATCTGCCTTGAGGCCCTCCGTCGAAATCGAGCGCGCCTGTTCCGACCCAATACTGCACTTGATACGTCCTCGCGTAAGGGCTGGCCCACCCAATGCGAATCGCGTTCACTCGTTTTTCTGCTTTGAGGTCCATCACCACCCATTGCGGATGAAGCGCGTCGCTTTCACCGGTGAACTTGCTGGTCAAATATGGATTGCTCTTCCAGTAAATGAGATTAGGCCCGCGCACGGGCGCATCGCCGCTGGTCGAAAAGCCGCGATGGGGCAGCGCGTATTCGAGAATGTAGCGAATTGGCTCTCCGAGCTCGGAGCTGCCCGTAAAGTAACCGCTCCTGCGTTCCGGATCGCTCCACGATCCATGCTCGTTCCAGTGCCACGCCGCCATGCGCAGCTCCGAGTTGTTTCGATATGTGATGGGTCCCCAGCCTGCTGAGAGTGATTCCTGAATGATGTGTGGCGTATACACCTCATCGATATCTCTGTGCGAAAGCACGTCGATGGAGCTGCCGAGCGCTTCGTCAGGATCGAATGAATTGATTTCGTGGCCTGCCGTCGCATCGATGCGGACCGTAGGGACCGTATCTCCGGCCTGAGGAAAGCGTGCCTCTACGAGCATAGAAAATACAATCACGGCGAAAGCGAACCTTGAAGCACGTGCAAGCAAAACCGCGTTGAACCTCCGGGTCAAAATTATACAGTGGGATCGGTCATAAAGCGAATCGTGAAATGGCATGTCGCGATTATTCTGTTGGCCGGCCTTGCATCGCTTGCCGGAACCCGCGAACGGCCGTTCGAAGCTTCGGCAGACGTGATGGGGACGACGTTCAGCATCCAGATCTATGGAACGAATGACGTTCTCATGAAGAGGGCTGCGGAAGATGCCTTTCGGGAGGCACGCAGGCTAGATCGAATGCTCTCAAATTACATTTCCGATAGCGAGCTCAATCAAGTAAATAAATGCGCCGCGCAACATCCCGTCACCGTCTCTCGCGAATTATTCGAGCTGATAAAAACTTGCCGCGAGTATAGCCTAAAAAGCGACGGCGCTTTTGATATTACCGTGGGGCCATTGATGAAAGTTTGGGGGTTCTATAAAGGTTCAGGCAGCCTGCCAAGCCCAACCGACATTCAGCAAGCGCTCGCGAGTGTCGGCTACAGCAATATAGACCTGGATTCGACAGCGTTGACGATCCGGTTCAAGAAACAAGGAATGAATTTGGATCCGGGAGGCGTGGGGAAAGGCTATTCCGTCGATCGCATGGTGGCGATCCTCAGACAAAATGGCCTTGACCGCGCACTTGTTTCAGCCGGGGGAAGCAGCATTTACGGCATCGGCGCGCCGCCCGACAGTCCGAGAGGATGGCGCATTCGCATCCGTGATCCTAAGCAAGAAAGCAAAACCATTGCCGAAGTGTTTCTGCGGGATCAATCAATTTCAACCTCCGGGAGTTACGAGAAATTCTTTTGGGCAAATGGCAGGCTGTACAGTCACATTATGGATCCGCGGACGGGTTATCCTGCAACGGGCATGCTGTCCGTGTCTGTTGTTTCCCCGATCACTTTGGACAGCGAAATCTGGGCTAAGCCGTACTACATTCTCGGCCGCGCTTGGACGGAAAGGCACAAACACAAAACGTTTCGTGTTCTGATGTGTGAAGACAAACCGGAATCCGGATGTGCGTGGATCGCCTAAGCATGAGTCGTGAATAGAAGGCGCTTTCTTCATCTCGCTGCGGCATCTCCGCTGCTGGCTCACTCAAGAGATATTCCGGGGTATCACATTGTGACGCGGTTCACGCCGGCTAGAAATCCCGGCATGCCCGGCCATTATCCCGGGAAGGCTGTTCGTGTTCATTCGGATCGTGCGATTAACGTTTCCTCAAATCGCGTGGATGCGAGCTGCATGAAAGCGATGCTTTCTGCGGGCATGCGCCAGTTGACCGGCGCGTCAGACGATCGCGATGCCTGGCGGCAGTTCATTTCTCCAGACGACACTGTCGGCATTAAGGTGAATTGTTCCGGCGCGCCGGAGATCAATTCAAATCCGGAGCTCGTCGCGTCGATTATAGAGAACCTACTTAGCCTGGGATTGCCACCGGAGCGCCTCTATATTTACGACCGGTTCGCGTATCAAATGAGGATCGTGAATTTCGAGACTCATGTTCCCAAGGGCGTCAAAATCGCGGCTGCAGAAAGCTCCCGCGGGTCCATCGCCGGATATGATCCCTTTACCTACGTAGAAGTGAATTTCTTTGGAGAAGAAGATACGCGATCCAATTTGATTCGGCTAGTCTCGGAAAAATTTACGAAGATCATTAACGTGCCCACGATGAAAGAGCATCGCGCCGCAGGCGTTACCGGATGTTTGAAAAATATCGCGTACGGAGATTTTTCGAATGTCGCGCGTTCACACAAACGGGAACAATCGAACACCTATTCTTTCATCGGGACCCTGGCGTCCGTGGAGCCGTTGCGATCCAGAACAGTTCTGAACGTAATGGATGGTTTGCGCAGCATCTGGCATGGAGGTCCGTTCCTGCAAGATCCGAGATTCCTGTTCTATCCAAAAGAAATCGTGGTAGGAACAGATCCCGTTGCGCTGGATCATTTGTTAATCGACATGATTGAAGCGAAGCGCCGCCAGGAGGGAGCGCCTTCGATTTTCGACCGCTCGAGCGCTCACTTGAAGTTTGTTCATGAGCGAGATCCGAACTTCAACAGTTTCATTCGAGAGCCGGGGCACGTGCAATACGCGTCGGAGCTGGGCTTGGGAATCTACGACAAAAGTCAAATCCACGAGAAGGCAATCGAGCTTTGACGCTTATCGTTGCCGCTCTCGTCCTTCCGTCGTTGTTTTGGGACAAGGGCGCTGAAACAGCCAATCTTCTCGATCGGGCTCGGATCAGCCATATCGATACGCCTGCTTCGATAGCAGATTCCTGGAAAAGAGTTGCCGGAATCACGGTTGATGTGGTCGATCTTAAGCAACTGATTCATCTAACGACGCCTTCGGTGCGTTTCGATCCGCAAGAGGCATCGGCGACTCGCGCAGCTTGGGTGAATTCAAACGGCTGGAGATTTCTTCGCGATCCTGATGCGCGCTTCTACTATGAAGCGCCCGGGGCCTCGGCGCCGTTGGCCGCTGCAGAAGCGTTTACGTATGGAGTCTGGGCCGTAATTCACACCAACGAAGCAGGACTGCAACCGCTTGGCGGGATGCTTGCCTTTCTCAAACAGCTGGACAGCGAATATCTGCCTGCGCTCGCCAACATCGGATTCATCGACGACGGTTCGCCGCAATCCGGCGAGTTCATGAATCTGCTTGTTCGCCGTAATCTTCTCTTCAAGATTGTGAAGCAGCCGGATCCGAAGCTTGACTTGACTGTCGCGCTGGGGTCGCCGGACTATCCCAGATTTGAAGCCGGTAATCCCAGTCTGCTGGCGGAAAAGGTGCGGAGTCATCTGACGGACGAGAAGCGGCTTTTGCGCATCTATGGAAGCGAAGAGGTGATCGGCAGACTTTTCGGCGATGGGAATCATGCGCGGCTGTACCTGATAAACTACGAGTCCGCGCGAGCGTCTATCGAAGGCATTCGGGTTCGCGTCCTGGGAGACTATTCGAAGCAACAGATTACCGGTTACGAACTGCCCGATGCGAGACTTCTCGATGTATCGACGGGCGCCGGTGCTACAGAGTTCACGATACCGGAACTTAGAACATTCGCGGTGATTACTCTCTCTCAACGAAAATGAAATTGCAAATAACCAGTCAGTGGATCTTAGGAATCTGGATGATTTTCGGTTTGCCTGCGTCCGCACAGACACAATACGATTTGCTTCTTCAAGGCGGGCACGTTATCGATGCGAAGAACCAAATTAGTGCTGTGCGGGATGTTGCGATTCGAGATGGCAAAATCGCGGCGGTCGCGGAGCATATTGACCCTGCGTCGGCGCTAAAAACCGTCGACGTCAAGAACCTGTACGTCACACCGGGGCTGGTCGATATCCACGTGCACGTATACGCGAGCACCGGAGAGCGCAATTCTTACGCTGGCGATAACGGTGTTTTCCCGGATGGATTTACTTTGCGCACCGGGGTTACAACCGCCGCTGACGCGGGGAGCTCTGGATACAAGAATTTCGAGGATTTCAAAGAGCACATCATCAATCGAGCGAAAACGCGCATTCTCCCTTTCTTGAATATCGTGGGCGCGGGTATGCGCGGTCCAAAATACGAAAACAATCTGGCCGATATGGACCCGCAGAAAGCAGCGGAGATGGCGAACCGCTACAAAGGCCTGATCGTCGGAATCAAAACCGCTCACTACGCAGGTCCCGAATGGACGCCCGTGGAACATGCGGTGCAAGCCGGAACGCTCGCGAACATTCCCGTTATGGTGGACTTTGGTGAAAACCGGCCCGAGCGGCCGATTAGCATCTTGCTCACGCAGAAGATGCGGCCAGGCGATATATACACACACGTTTATTCCGGTCTTCGAAATGAGCTAGATGCATCAGGTCATGTCAGCTCAGCGCTGTGGGAGGGCCGGAGACGCGGCGTTATCTTCGATGTCGGCCACGGCGGCGGTAGTTTTGCCTGGCGGGTCGCAGTGCCCGCGATCCGCGAGGGTTTCCTGCCGGATTCCATTTCGACGGACCTGCACATCGGAAGCATGAATTCCGGGATGAAGGACATGCTGAATCTGATGAGTAAGTTCCTCGCTCTCGGGCTTTCCGTTGACGATATCATCGCGCGATCTACCTGGAATCCGGCGCGTGAGATTCATCATCCGGAGCTGGGGAATCTTTCGGTAGGATCTCCGGCTGACGTCATCGCGCTGCGCGTCGAACATGGTGACTTCGGCTTTACCGATATGTACGGCGCGCGAATGCGAGGAAATCAGAAGTTTGTTTGCGAGCTAACGATCAGAGACGGCAAGATAGTCTATGACCTGAACGGCATCAGCCGCCCCGATTGGGATAAACTGCCACCAAACTACAAAGAAGTGGGAGATCCGCGTTGGGACGGGCTAAATCCCGCTAAGAAACAATAAGGCGACTAAGCCGCGACACTTACATTTCGAGTAACAGGCTCTGGCCGAACGGGTAACCAGGCAAGCGCGCCTGCTGCACACAGAGAAGCGGCAACTATAAAGGACGCCGTCCAGCCGAAACGGTTCGCGATTGCAGGTGTAAGTGAAGCCGTCAAAGCTCCGCCAAGCTGTCCTCCCATATTCATGAAACCTGAGACTGAACCAGCAGAGGCCTTCCCTATATCTGCCGATACAGACCAGAATGAGCTTTGGGAGAGATAGAGCGCGCCCGCCCCGCCAGCCAACACCAGACTTGCGAGACGAGGGCTCTCAACCCGCATTGCGAACCCGACGAAACCGGCGCACACCAGAATGGCGGCACATGCCAGAAAGCACCGGCCCACGCGCTTACCCCATTTCTTAGTAAGTCGATCGCTGATCCATCCGCCAAGCGGGGATCCGACAGCCATGGCAAGGAAGGGTAGCATCGTGTAATAAGAACTCGCTCTGACGTCCAGCTTCCTAACTGAACTTAGGTAGATAAAGAACCAGCTAAAGAATATGTACGCTGCATAGCCATAGGTGAAGTAACTGAATGTTATCGCTTGAACATTGTGGTCCCGCAGAATTCTGGTCCAAGGAAGTTTTGTATTTTGAGAACCTGCTTCACCAGCGTTCGGCAGTCCGGCCTGAATGAAAGCCCGTTCGCTCGCTGAAACCCGCGGGTGCTCCGCCGGTTTGTCTCTGGCGAAGGCGTACCAGATCACGCCCGCAATGAGTCCAAGAATTGCGCTCGCCCAGAATGACGCTCTCCAGCCTTGGTGCAGCATCAGGTAGCCGATCAGTGGCGGAGTAATCCCGGCGCCGAAACCCACTCCCGCGAAAATGATTCCGTTCGCGATGCCTCTCTCGGTGGAAGGAATCCACGCGGCAACGACGCAGTTCGACGCGGGGTAAACAACTGCTTCCCCCATTCCGAGCAGAAAGCGCGCAGCGATCAGAAATAGCAACGCGCTTTTCGCACCGACGGGAAGAAACGTGATGATCGCCGTGAAGAGACCCCACCAAACAACGCCGCCTGCTAAAACCCTTCGAGGCCCGATTTTATCGGCCAAGGATCCGCCCGGAGCCTGAAACAGTGCGTAGCCCAAAACAAAAGCGCTGAAGACCCATCCCAAGTGCACATTGTCGAGATGGAATTCGTTGGCGATCGCCTGACCGGCAATGGAGATATTGACTCTGTCGAGATAAGCGATCGCGCTTACCAAAAACATCCACCAGATCAGCAGCCAACGGATGCGGCTGTTTTGAGTGCTAGCCATTGCCGCCCAAGCGGCTTAGATATACGCGATCACGTCGATCTCGACCAGAGAATTCCCTGGGACGCCCGCGGCCGCAGTAGTTGTTCTCACGGGTGGCTCAGACCCAAAGCGGCCCATAAAAACTTCATTCATGCCCTGATAATCTTTGAGATCCGCCAAGTAAACCTGACACTTCAAAACTTTCTCCATGGAAGAGCCTGAGGCTACGAGTTTTTTCTGAATTTCATCGAGCACGTGCTTGGTGTGCGCTTTGATATCACCTTCAAAGTGAGCTCCAATGCCGGAGAGAAAGAGCAGGTTTCCATAGGAGACTGCCGGACTAAAAAGCGGCGTCTTCTCGGGCTTCTTGCCGTCCTCCCAAAGAACTTTCTTCGTTGCGCTGGATTGAGCCGCAGCTTGCCCTGATCCTGCGGTAACAGCAACCGCCGCGGATGCCGCACTTTTTCCAATAAACTGCCTTCTGTTACTGTTTCGCATACATTCTCCATTCTTAAGCGCGCTTGACCGGCTTCACAACTCCTCGGGGTGCCTGATATTCATGGCGCTGCGCCGACCATCGAGCCTCGCCGTATTCACCCATATTCACATCGCCAGCCATCTTGTCGCCATCCACTGTGCCACTAAACTCGAAAAATAAACGCGTGCCTTGGATCTTCTGCGAGCTACGGAAGTGTACCTGATTTACGGCCACTGTGCCGCTGAGATCGCCGGATACGTACTCGCCGCGATGTGTGCCCACCAAATTCGCGCCGTCCTGTTCAAAGATCAGCGTGTGAGTCGCAGAGCCACGGCCGAATTCTAACTGCGCTTCCCATTGCCCCGCGATTACGGCCAGCTGTCCTTGGGGCAAAACTGGATTCTGAAACTTTGGCGGCTTTGAAAGAACTTCATACAGGCGTTCAGCTACAATCTCATGATCGCCGGGCATCATCATGTACGGCGTAATCGAAACGCTGCTCGCCATGTTATAGGGGCGATTCCCAGAAGCGCTGCCAAATATGATTCTAGGCTCGGTATCGAGCAGCACCTTACTGACTTCCTGACCGGTTATCCCCAGCCGAGTGCCATCCCATTCGATACGGAGCACCGGGGTTTTATTCGAAAGCCCCTCGGGAGGTTCGACGCGCGTGGTGACGCCATTGACTTTTGTCACCTTTGCTGCGATCTGATCAAGCCACTTCTGCCACTCCCGGCTTTCTGCTTCGTAGTCGCGCTTGGTCCACATCTCGACGGCCGCGAGCATCCCCATAATCTCTTCTTTGCCGACTTTCAGCGAGCGCCCGAACGCGTGATGCGGAGCGCTATTCGCCCATGCTGCTTGCAGCAGATTCTTCTCGCCTAGCAGCAGACCGGCGCTCTGCGGCCCTCGAATGCACTTGCCCCCGCTATAGGCAACCGCCGTTGCCCCGCGCTGCAAGTGCACGTTCGGTATCGTGAGCACTTCTGCGGCTGCATCGACAATCACCGGCACGTTGTGGCGCCGCGCGACCTCTGAAACTGCTTGCGTTCCAAGCGGCCCGGTGTCGCCTTCCCCGGCGAGAATGTAAACCATCGCGGTATTCTCATTGAATCCGGAATCGAGCTCGGACCTCTCCTTCATTTCGACGATCTTGACGCCCACCATCCGGATCGCGTGATCGTACACGTTGCGCGAATATTCCGGAATGATCACCTCGTCTTTGAGCCCTCTAAGATCCGGAAGACGCTGCATGCGTTCAGGGTTCGATCCGGCGATGCACGCAGTCGTGCAGTGGGTTAGCGCTGCGCAACAGCCGTTGGTCACAATGCCCCACTCGGCCTGTGTGAGCTCTGCAAGCCGCTTGCCCACGCCGTCCATCAACTCGTCCATCTGAACGTACGCGCGCGACGCGTCATCCATCGCTTGCTTCACTTCGGGAAGGGTTTCGGATCCGGTGATGATCGTAAACGTGCCGCGCGCGTTGATAACTGGCCGCACGCCGATTGCGCGATACAACTCGCCGTGGCTGTTGACTTTCGTTGCAGTATTAGAAGTGCCGCTGTTGACCTTGGAAAACGCCGGGAACGCTCCTACAAGGCTCAGCAGGCCGCCTTGCCGGAACAAATCTCTTCGATTAAAACCACTTTCGCGGCTCGAGAATTTTGACCGGAGGAAATCGGGAACTACGCGTCTCATCGTCAACACTATAACGAAGCCGCTATAACCGGCCAAACTTTGCGACCGCCTCGCGAATCGACCTATATTTCTCGATGAAGGAATACATGCTGTGTTCGCTTTCATCAAGCTGTTGCGCTTTCTTCAGAACTTCGGCTGCTTTCTCCCTCGGAACAGCAACAACACCGTCCATGTCGGCGACGATGATATCCGAAGGGCGAACCTCGACCCCCGCGCAGTTGACTGTAATATTTTTTCCTCCAACGCGATAGTGATTCACGGTTGTAGAGGGCACGACCCCGCGGCTGAAAACAGGAAACTGGAGCCGCGTGATTTGCGGAGTATCCCGAATCCCTCCATCGACAATCGCACCTGCAAGTCCTCTGTATTTCATCGCGGTGCTCATCAGGCCGCCGATTCCGGCATAATCCAGGCCGGCCTCGACCACCATTACGTAGACTGATCCAGGCGCGGCTTCATCGATCAAATCCAACATCCCTTCCTGGGCCTTCGATCCGTCAGTATGCTCTTCTTTGTGCAGAAGCACAGTCACGGCGGGGCCAGCAAATTTTGTCGGCATCAGCGGGCGCATGTCGTGTGCCATATACGCGCGTCTGCCATATAGTTGTTCCATGGCATCTGCGACGGAAGCAGCTTCCACCAGGCGAAATCCCTGTACGATGTTTTCCTCGTCGTTCGCAGCGTGTACGCGTCCTCGATGAAGCGCGAGAATCAGAAAACAGCCGGCGCCAGCCGCGGCACTCAATTTGCGTCTCATAGATCGACCATTCTATATACCGCCGTTTTCTGTTCGATTACGATTTCGCTTTCGGCGCAAGTGCGCCCTCAGTCTTCGAGCTCAACTCAAGCCAGCCAGCAGCTCTTTAGCGCGAATTGCACGGGATGTCACGGCCTTGATGGGCGCGGCGGCGAGCACGGGCCGAACATCGCCACAAATCGAGACGTGCAGCGGTTAGACGATCGGGACATTCTCCGAATTCTTCGCGATGGCGTTCCCGGCGGGGGGATGCCCGGCTTCCGCTCAGAATTTAACGACGATCAACTCAACGCGGTTGTCCGCTATGTCCGCCTTCTCCAGGGCAAACACGCAACGATGATCGTGAGGGGTGATCAGAAGAAAGGCGAGGCGCTATTTTTCGGAAAAGCTCGATGCTCCGAATGCCACATGATTGGAGGCAAGGGTGGCTTCATCGCATCTGACCTTTCCGGATACGGCCAGGAGCACTCGCCTGACGTTATCCGGGAAGCGATTATCGATCCGAACAAGAATCTGGAACCGCGGCGGCAAATCGTCACTGCTATTACCCGGGATGGCCGAAAATATACAGGAATCGCGCTCAATGAGGACAACTTCTCCCTGCAGTTGCAAACTCTCGACGGAGCGTTTCACTTGTTCGAAAAATCGGGTTTGGCCAAGGTCGAGCACGAACCGAGATCGCTTATGCCCTCCAACTATGTCTCAACGCTGAGCCCTGGCGATCTGGACGACCTGGTTGCATATCTTGCTGCGGCGACTACACCCGGCGGATCAGAGCCAGGCAGAGATGAAGAGTGATAAAGGCTGGAAACGCGTTGTTGCTTTTTGCCGCGTTGCAAACTGCGGGTGTTCTCCTAATCTCCGAGAGCCATGGCGAGACACGACGTGAATTCGAGCTGATTGCACACTCTCCGAAGTTCTGGAAGCTCCTAGACCATCACGCGCAACTCACAACTCTCGCGACCGGCTTCGGTTTCACTGAAGGGCCAGTTTGGGATGCTGCTGGTTTTCTTTACGTCAGCGATGAGACACAGAATAAGATCTATAGTGTCCACCCTGGCGGAAGCAAAGAAACGATTATCAAACTGGGGGATCCGGACGGAAACACGTTCGACCGGCAGCATCGCCTCATCGATTGCGCGAGCATCTTGCGCGCGATTATTGCTGTGAAGCCGGATGGAACATATACGATCCTTGCGGACCGGTTTCAGGGCAAGCGCTTTAACAGCCCCAATGACGTCGTGGTCGGGCCTGACGGTGCGCTTTATTTCACGGACCCCACGCTCGATTTGCCCAAGGGCAAGAAGCAGGAGATCCCGTTTCAGGGCGTCTACCGGTTGGGGGAAGACGGACAAGTGCAGTTGCTGGCGAAAAGTATGTCGCAGCCCAACGGTCTCGCCTTTTCCCCCGACGGCAACAGACTGTATGTTGACGATAGCGATCAGAAAGATATTCAGGTGTTCGACTTTTCGCCTCCCGTGACTCTCGCAAATGGCCGCGTTTTTGGACAGGAACGCGAAAAAGGCGGTGTACCGGACGGCATGAAGGTCGATGAATCAGGAAATCTCTTCGTCGTCGGACCGAAGGGAATTTGGGTGTGGGACGCAAACGGCCATCATCTCGGGACAATTGTCACCCCTGAACAGCCCGCGAACCTTGCTTGGGGCGACAAGGATTACGAGACGCTTTACATTACCGCGACCACTTCGGTGTATCGCTTGCGAACCAAAACACGCGGATTCGTTCCGTATTTGAAGCTCTCCCGTTGATCGCGGTGTATGTTCTGAAATGAGGCGTTCTCTATTTCTGTGAAGAAATCTCATTCCCGGCGTAGTTTTTTCGGGTGGACCACAGGTCTGTTGGCGAGCCAAGTATCGCCGGCGCGCACGATCGACAAGGCCCAACCCCCGAGCGAACCTGATTATTACGACAAGCTCGGCGTAACGAAGATCATCAATGCCGCTGGAACCTATACCGTTCTGACCGCTTCGATCATGCCGCCTTCCGTGCAGGCGGCGGTCGATCGAGCGGCCAAGTACCCGGTTCGCTTATTGGAACTGCAATGCGCGGTGGGCGAGTATCTCGCAAAGCGGCTGAATTGCGAAGCCGCAATGGTTACTGCTGGCGCGTCGAGCGCATTGACACTCGGTACTGCCGCGTGTATCGATTTAATAAACAAATTGCCCCCGCAAGCTGTTCCGATGCAGATATCAAACCTGAAGAACGAGGTGATCATCCAAAAGACTCATCGCTACGGCTATGATCACGGGCTTGAGATTTGCGGCGTACGCTTTGTCGAGATTGAAACACTGCCGGAGTACGAGAATGCGTTCACGAGCCACACGGTGATGGCGCATTTCTTTAATGCCGCTGAAGGTGGCCAGATAAGCCGCGAGGATTGGATTCGAATAGCCCATAAGCACGGCGTACCCTGCTTCAACGATGCCGCCGCTGACGTCCCCCCGATCTCCAATTTGTGGAACTATACAAAAATGGGTTTCGATCTGGTGACATTCTCCGGCGGAAAAGGCATTCGAGGTCCGCAGAACGCCGGCCTGCTTTTGGGCCGAAAAGACCTTATCGCGGCGGCGACTCAGACCAATAATCCTTTCGATGACGGCATCGGCCGTGGAATGAAAGTGGCCAAGGAGCAGATCGTCGGAATGGTCGCGGCAGTCGACTGGCTTCTCGAGCAGAGCGATGATGAGATGCAGGCCGACTTTCAGCGCCGCGCGGTTCGAATTGCCGGTCACCTGAAAGACATCCCGACCCTCGAATCGAAAGTTGTGGTTCCGGAAGTCGCGAATCATGTTCCGCACCTGTTAATCCGGTACGATCAACAGCGCGTCAGAATCGCGCCGCTGGACGTTGCAGAGAAACTGCGAACGGGCAATCCGAGCATCGAGTTGAATCCCTCTACAGGCAAAAGGGAAGGTTCGAGCGGACTGCATTCCGATGAGAACACGATTGTTGTCGGTGTATGGATGCTTCAACCCGGCGAAGATATGATCGTGGCCAGCCGTCTGCGCGAGATCTTATCCAGATCGGTCGAGGGATAGAAGGCTAAGTGTGGCGTGAGCGGCATTTTGTTGTTATAGTCACCATCTGCAGTTCATTCGCTCTTTGGACCGCCGCACAAACTAACCCTCAATCACCCATTTCGGTTGCAATCGATGTCCGCCCTGCCGATCTGCTCGTCCAGCCTCCGGCAGTCAACTGGTCCTCGTATAACGGCGATTATTCAGGACGTCGCTTCAGCGCACTTAAAGAGATCACGGCGCAAAATGTTGACCAACTTCGAGCGCAATGGGTATTCCATTCGTCAAATTCCAGCAATCTGGAAGCAACGCCCGTGGTCGTGAACGGCGTCATGTTCATGACATCGGCAAACGAGGCTTTCGCTCTCGACGCCCGCACCGGCCGTGCGCTCTGGCACTATTCGCGCCCAGTTACGGAAGGCCTCGTCGATGACGCATCGGCTCATCACAATCGCGGCGTGGGTGTTTGGCATTCGCGGGTCTACATGGAAACGGATAATGCGCATCTGCTTTGCCTCGATGCCCGCTCGGGTCACCTCATCTGGGATGTTGCTTATGCCGAAGGCAACTCCAACTATGGTGCAACGAGTGCGCCGTTAGTGATCAAGGACAAAGTTTTGGTCGGAACTTCAGGGGGAGATGATGGCGTTCGAGGTTTTGTTGCTGCCTTCGATGCTACGACGGGAAGAGAAGCCTGGCGCTTTTGGACTATTCCCGCGCCCGGCGAGTTCGGCTCCTCGAGTTGGCCGGGTGAGATGTATCTGCGAGGTGGAGCTACCACCTGGATGCCAGGGACGTACGATTCGGAGCTGAATACTGTGTATTGGGGAACGAGCAACCCGGCCCCCGATTTCGATGGCGGCCCCCGGCCGGGCGACGATCTTTACAGTGACTGTGTGTTAGCGCTCGATGCCGACAACGGCAAGCTTAAATGGTATTTTCAATTCACGCCGCACGACGATTTTGACTACGACGCGACGGAAACTGCTGTGCTGATCGATACACGGTACAAAGGCGCGCTACGCAAGCTGTTGGTCGAAGCGAATCGCAACGGCTTCGTTTATATTCTCGACCGGACGAATGGAAAATATCTTTCGGCAGCTCCGTTCGTGAAGAAGCTGAACTGGGCAAAAGCGATCGAGGACACGGGCAGGCCTGTCCGGAGCGGCGCTGAGCCTTCTCAGAATGGAACGCTCATCTGTCCAGACATGACCGGCGCAACGAACTGGTTCTCGCCTTCGTACAACCCTTCCACGCATCTGCTCTACTTCATGGCCCTTGAAAATTGCCAGATGTATTTCGTCAAGCCTCAACAATTCACTCCTGGAAAACAGTATTATGCGACGGGCGTGAAGCATGCTCCCGGCCAATACGGACAGAAAATCCTGCTGGCTTATGATCCCGAGACCAACACGTTTGCATGGCGCTATCCGCAAATTGGCGGGGGGCACTCCTGGGGTGGAACCATGACCACGGCTGGTGGACTGGTATTCTTTGGCGACGATTCCGAGGCGTTTGAAGCCGCGGACGCGCAGACCGGGGCGCCGCTTTGGCATTTCAACACCGGTCAGTCAATGCATGCTTCACCCATGAGCTATGCCGTCGAGGGCAAACAGTATGTCGCCATTGCGGCCGGCAGCGACGTGTTTACGTTCGCGCTGCCAGATGGGAAACGCTGATGCCCGCCTATTCGATCCCGTTATTCTGCCTCTTGGCCTTGCGCGCGCATTCGGAGGAGCCTTGCATGTTCAAACAACCTGCAGCGACATTCTCAATCCGTCATGTAGAGGGTCATCCTGAGCTCACCATCAATCCGGACGCTGACGAGTGGAAGAATGCGGCAGCCGAATCCATGTGGAAGGATTGCACCCATCCCATCGACTACCCGCACTTGAAAACAGAGATCCGCGCGTTCTGGACGGATACAGATCTTTACTTTTTGTTTCGTTGTCCGTACACGGTTTTGAATTTGTTCCTACCCGCGAATAACGCCGCTCCCCGCGTTGGTCTTTGGGACCGCGACGTTGTAGAAATGTTTCTCGGCGATGATTGGACGAACATCCGCCATTATCGAGAATTCGAGATCGCGCCTACCGGCGATTGGATCGATCTCGCGATCGACCTGGATCGGCAAAGTTACGATCACACGTGGAGATCGGGCTGGCAAACGATGGCGCACATCGATGAGCAACACAAGATCTGGTACGCTGCTGCGCGGATTCCACTTTCCGCAGTCAGCAGTAAACCGGTTCGCGACGGCACAAAATGGCGTATGAACCTCTATCGAATTGAAGGCCTCGGTCCGGATTCTCAGAGGCATTTTCTTTGCTGGCAGCCGACTTGTGTGCAGAATCACGATCCCAACCATGTGCCTGAGCACTTCGGGACTCTGATCTCCCATAAGTAAGTCCACTCAGATAGGACATTCAATACGTTGCTCTGAGGCCTGAAATCGTGTATTGTTCTCTCAAAGCGGGGGAAATTCAACCTGGGCACGCACAATACATCAGCTCGCATTGCATTTTATGGCTTATTCGCGCTGTTCGGCGCGCAACTGCTCAAAGCCGATGTCACCGGAGCCATTCTTGGAACAGTGACTGATCCCACTGGCGCAGCCGTTCCGAGGGCGGTCGTGACACTGAGAGATCCGGATACAGGACTAGTTCGCCGCGTTCAGACGAACTCCACGGGTGATTACGAATTCCTCGCCGTACCCGTAGGGGAGCACTATGCACTCGAGGTGACTGCGTCCGGATTCGATACAGCTGTCGAAACAGGTATTAAGCTTTTGGTTAATCAAAAGTATCGCGCCGATTTCAAGTTAGTCTTGGGTACCGTGAGCCAGACGGTCGAAGTCTCGGGAACCGGAGCTCAAGTCGAGACCAGTAACACCCAGCTCGGCGACGTGATCGAAAGTAAAAAGATGACCAGCCTGCCGCTTAATGGCCGCAGCTATATTGATCTGCTCGGTCTGCAACCCGGCGTCGTGCCCGTCGCATCCGACGCAGCCGTTAATGACCGGCCTGTTTCGGGAAATGGTAATCCCGGCAATCTGTCGGTCAATGGAAATCGCGAATCCGCAAATTCTTTCCTGGTGAATGGCGGCGATGTTGAAGAGAGCGTGAATAATGGCGCGTCTGTGGTTCCGACGCTGGATTCCATTCAGGAATTTCGATTGTTGACGAATTCCTTCAACGCTGAATTCGGGCGCTTCTCGGGAGGAATAGTAAACGTCGTGACGAAATCCGGAACAAACGAATTTCATGGATCGCTCTATGAATTCTTCCGCAACGATAAGCTCGATTCGCGCAGTTTTTTCGACCCGACACGCGGCGCTTTCAAGCGAAATCAGTTCGGAGGAGTTTTCGGCGGTCCAATCCTGAAGAACCGGCTCTTCTTTTTCAGTGATTATCAGGGTACACGGCAAGTGCGCGGAGTCTCTTCAGGTGATATCCCAGTCCCTTCGCTGTTGGAACGAAGCGGTGACTTTTCCGATCTCGCGACAACTGGTTACTCATCTTTCACGGGCGTCGTGCGAGGGCTAGACATTCCCGGTAATTTTCCCGCTGTATTGACTCAGCGGCTCGGCTACACGGTTACTTCCGGCGAGCAATACTGGTTTCCCGGTTGTACAGATACAGCCCAATGTGTTTTTCCTGGTGCTGCAGGACCAGTGATCCCACAATCAGCATGGTCGCCGGTAGCGAAGGCCGAATTGAAATTCATTCCCCTGCCCACGGGTGTTTCGGGTGGGCATCCATTTTTCTCCAGCGCTTCTGAGGACGAGCGAAATCGCGATGATAAGCTCGGCGAGAAGATTGACTTGAATACGCAGCGGTTTGGAAATTGGGGCTTCTATTATTACTTTGACGATACGACCTTCCTAAGCCCTTATCCTGCGTTTACGTCAAACGTGCCTGGCTTCTCCGCTGTCACACCCTCGCGGGCGCAGCAGGTCAGCATAAATCAGACCAGCATCCTAAGCCCCACGGCCGTGAACGAGGTCCATCTCAGCTATACACGATTAGCTTTATTGAAAAACAAGCCCGTCGGCGGACTGGGCAAGATTACAGATTTTGGTTTCGTCGAGGGCGGACTCGGCGTGATTCCTTCGAATCCAGCTTACGAAGGCGTGGCGCCCGTTGCGCTGAATCAAACCGGGGTGAATTTCGGGCTCCCGGATGGCACTACCGGCCAGTACAACAACACATATCAGATATCGGATAACTTCTCAAAAGTCATCGGCAGTCACACGGTCAAGTTTGGCGGTGACGTGCGCTACCTGCAAATCAATGAACGTAACGCTTACACCTCAAACGGCTGGTTCCAATTCTCCGGGACAGAGACGGGTAACGACTTTGCGGATTTTCTGCTCGGCGCTCCTGACATTTTCGAGCAAACGAGTAATCAGTACCTCGACTCTCGAACCCGCTACGGCGCGCTTTACGTTCAGGATTCCTACAAGGTCCGGTCTGATCTCACAGTAAACTACGGCCTCCGTTGGGAAGTGAGCGAGCCGTTCTACGACACGCAAAATCGTATTCAGACGTTCAATCCTGGCGAGCAATCGAAGGTGTACCCGGATGCTCCCACAGGATTTGTATTTCCAGGTGACCGCGGAATTCCTAAAACGCTTGCGCCCGTGCAGTGGGATCACTTTACGCCACGGCTAGGCGTCGCGTATTTGCCCGGGTCAACGAGTGGCTTGCTGGGAAAGATCTTTGGCGGGCCCGGCAAATCAAGCATCCGCATGGGTACGGGCATCTTCTATACCGCGATTGAGGATCTAACGCTCTTCAACGAGGTGGGCGATGCCCCCTTTGGGCTGTTCTATACAAGTCCCGTATTGGTCTATCTAGAAGAGCCATATAAAGCCCGCACAACGGCCGAAAATCCGGGACAGCGATTCCCTTTCACGATTCCGCCACCTGGCGCAACCGGTATCTGGCCGCAATACCTGCCCATTTCAGGTGCGCCGACCTACAAGCGGGACAATAAGCTGCCCTACGCGGAAGACTTCAACTTTACGATTCAACGCCAGCTCTTCAATACAGCCGTGCTTTCCGTCGGGTATGTGGGAACGCGCGGACATCACTTGCTGTCAACCGTCGAATCCAACCCGGGGAATGCTGCAAAGTGCCTCGCAGTTGCCGCCGCGCTCCCCCTAGGTCAAGGCTGCGGTCCATACGGTGAAGACACGATTTACACGTTGCCCAGCGGACAGGTTGTTTACGGCACGCGGCCATACTCAGTCACCTCGGGACGCTACCTCAGTCAGGGCCTTTTGGATTTCAGCAGCAATACCTGGGAGCAGACGAGCGGCAATTCGAATTACAATTCGCTGCAAGTCAGCCTGCAAAAATCGGTCGGAGCTTTGACCCTATTGGCTGGTTACACGTGGTCGAAATCCCTCGACAATTCATCCGGCTTCTACGATCAGATCAACCCGTTCAATCCGAAGCTGAGCAAATCGCTTTCCGCTTTCGACATCACGCACAACTTCGTCCTGAGCTACAACTACGAGCTTCCCCTGCATCACCTGTCGAGCAAGCTTTGGAACGGAATGCTGTCAGGTTGGGCGATTTCGGGCATAACACGATTCACCACGGGATTCCCGATCACTTTGGGAGAAAACGACGATGCCGCGCTCTGCGGTTGCAGTGGCGTGGACTATCCCAACTACAACGCCCAGCCGATCCACTTTTATGATCCGCGCAATTCACCGAATCATATTTATTTCTCGACCGATGACTTCAGCACCGAAACGATTGGGGTCGCTGGCAATGCGAACCGGCGATTCTTCCATGGCCCGGGCATCGATAATTGGGATCTCGTGCTTCACAAAGATACGCACATCTTCGAAAAGAGCATGCTCGAGTTCCGCGCGGAGTTCTTCAATGTCTTCAATCATGCCCAGTTCACAAACCCTTCTGGAACCGTGAACGCCAGCAATTTCGGCCAGGTCACAAATGCTCGCGATGGCCGGATCGGGCAGATGGCTTTGAAGCTGAGTTTCTAAGTGCGTTTTATCAACCTTCGTCTCTTGAGCGCTCTCGTATGCGTTGCGGGTGCGCTTCCTGGAGCTGCGCCGCTGGACATCACGCGCGATTGGCTGGTCATTTTTCGCGAAAATCTCCACAATACTCTGCAATTCTGGATCGATCACTCGGTTGATCGCGAATACGGAGGTCTGCTCGGAAGACTCGATCAGCAAGGCAACGCGAAACCGCCAGGCAACAAGTCTGTTGTGCTGGAATCCCGCGCGTTGTGGTCGTTTGCAGAGGCGTATCGCCGCTTTCCGGATCCTGCTTACCAGCGCATGGCCGCTGAATGCCTGACTTTTCTCCGCGAGAAGATGTGGGACAAAGAACACGGCGGCTATTATTTCCTGGTCACGCGCGAAGGAAAGGTGCTTGACTCGACTAAGCAGTTGAATCCCTTGTCTTACGTTCTCGAAGGCTTGGCGGAATATGCCATCGCGTTTCACGACGATCAGGCACGGCGCGAAGCGGTGCAGTTATTCGAAGTGATTGACCAACATGCCCATGACAACGAGCACGGCGGCTATCACATCGCATTCACGGCGGACTGGCAGTGGATCAAAGACTACAAGCCCGGGCCGAACGCGTCAGGCTCCTTCGGCCGAAAGTCATACGATTGGCATCTCGGGCTGCTCGAGGCTTTGACGACAGCCTACGACGTAACCGGAGATGCCCGCATTCGCGCGCGCGTTGATGAACTGCTGGATATTTTCGTGAACAAAATCGTCGATCCGGAAATCGGTTATGGCCGATACTATTTCACGGAAGATTGGACGGTGGCGGATCGAAACGGAGACTCAAGAGAGTGCGAATACGGCCTGGATCTTGAGGCTAGCTGGCTTCTCACGGAGGCCGCTTCAGTAGTCGGTCGAAATCAAGATCCGAAGATTCGGCGGGCTAGTTTGGCGCTCGTGGATCATGCACTGCGCTACGGGTTCGATAACGAGCGCGGCGGTCTCTACCGCACTGGCCCGGCAAAAGGACCCGCAACAAACAGGGACATGGAATGGTGGCAACAAGCGGAAACGCTCGTCGCGTTTCTGAATGCATATCAACTAACCGGCGATCCGAAGTATTTCACAGCGTTTGAGCTTGAGGCTCAATTCGTTGACAACCATTTCGTCGACCATACTTATGGCGAGTGGTACACGGCAATCTCGCACGATGGGAAAACTGACACCGAGAAGACCGGTCCCTGGAAAGCTCCTTATCATGTGACTCGCGCTTGTCTCGAGGTGATTTCGCGACTTGGCAGGACGTTGTAGCAGCGGCTGCATGTTGTTTCGTGCCCTGCTGATTATTGTCTGCCTTCAAATCAGCGTGCTATGGACTGTTGCGAGTCCACAAGAAAAGCCCGTTAACGGCGAAACGGCTCAATCGTATATAGCCCAGGCGCGGAAAGCGTTGCGCGCCGGTTACACCGATGAGGGCGAGCATCTTTTGAAACTAGCGATACAAGCTGACCCAAGCTGCGCAGACGCATATCTTTTGCTCGGGTCATCAGAATTCCGGCGAGGCGACATTTCGCGATCGATTGAACACTTCGACCGCGCTGTCAAGCTGCGTCCAGAATTGTACAGCGCCCATTACAATCTCGCACTTGCGTACCTCCGCGCGAACAAGCTCACGGACGCGCGCGCCGAACTCGAACAAGCTGTGACCCTGGATCCGCAGCAGCCGGACGCAGTCTATAACTTAGGCATCGTTTTGCTGGATCTCGGTGAAACTCGTGCCGCGATCCGGCAGCTAAAACGGGCGAGCGACCTCAATCCCCACTCGCCCGATGTCGCATTCAATCTCCTTCGCGCCGAACTCACGGACGGACAGCTCCAAGAAGCACACACAGAGGCACAGAGAGCCGCGGTTAATCTCGCCTCAGATGCCCAATGGAACGCTGCCGTTGGTGGACTCTTCCTGAACCACGCCGATCCAACGACTGCCGCGCTTTATTTTAGGGAAGCTTACCGGCTTCGACCTGACGACACTCGTGTGCGAAATCAACTCGCGCTCGCGTACCTTCAGGCGCATCAGCCAGAAGCGGTATTTAACACGATAAACCCGGCGACCACCGCTGACGATCATTACCTTCGGGCGAGCGCGTATTATTTATTGCACCAATTTTCAGAAGCGGACGAGGAATCCGCGATCGCGTTTCACCTAGCGCCCAATGTGCCCTCGATTCAGCTCCTGCGCGCTCACATTTTGCAGCGTTCGGGCAAACAGGAATCGGCCTTGAAGTTGTTAGGGCAAACGATACGTATGAAACCCGATTGGGATGAACCTTACTACAGTGCCGGTGTGAGCTATTACTTTCTAGGCCGGTACAACGAAGCGCGCGAAAGTCTCCGCCGTGCTCTCGAACTGAACCCTAGCTCTGTAAAAGGCTTATTCCTTATGGCGACAACTATTGCTCACCAAGGCGCGGCTGCTGATGCCGAACCGTATTTCCATCGTGCAGTCGTTCTGCAGCCGTCCAACGCGCGCTTGCATTGCCATCTCGGCTTGGTCTTTTTGCAAGAAAACGAAAACGCGAAAGCCGAAGAATGTTTCAGAAGAGCGATCGAGTTGAAACCGGATTACGCGCTGCCGCATTACGAGCTGGGGAAACTCTTGATGCACTCGAACGAATTTCCCGAAGCGGCCCGCGAATTGGAAGCGGCTATCATTCACGACCCAAGCCTCACTTCCGCTTATTACCAACTGAGCCGCGTCTATTCGCGCCTCGGAGAGGCCAAAAAGTCAGAGCTGGTTCTTGCAAGATTCAAAGAACTTCACAAGCAAGAAGACGATACCCAAACTGTTCACGAAGATGTCGTGAAACAGGTAGTTTCCGACTAAATAGGACAACTTCTATAATGTTCCGCATGACTCGTCGTGAATGGACTCTCTTGATCGCTGCCCCGGCGCTGGCGCAAGTAACATCCAGGACGTCCCCACAAGGTGCGCCCGCTCCACCTAAACCGCCGGCCACCCCCGAGGAACGGCTTAAAAAAGCATATGACGACGTCCGGAGCGTCAGTGATCGATTGTCAAAGCTCGAGCTTCCTATGAATATAGAGCCCGCTTTCGCTTTCAAAGTCTGAACCCTTCCCATGGGCAGGCCGGCTACCAAACTCGACGAAACCACGGTTGCTTTCGCCACTGTCGCTGAGCTCGGCACGATCCTCAGAAACCGTCAAATTTCCTGTGTTGAGCTGACGAAAATCCTTAGCCGTCGCCTTGACACCTTCGGCCCTCAATACAACGCCCTCGCGCTTTCTCTTACCGCGCACGCCCACAAATACGCGAAGGATGTAGACGACGATCTCAAGCGCGAGCGTTTTCGCGGCCCATTACAAGGCATCCCGTATGCCGTGAAAGATTTGATCAGCGTTGCGAAATACCCCACCACTTGGGGCGCAAAGCCGTTTGCCGATCAAGTCTTTGATTACGACGCAACGGTAATTAAGCGGCTCAACAAAGCAAAGGCCATTTTGCTCGGCAAACTTTCCATGGTGGAGCTTGCCGGGGGCGGAGGTTACAGCTCCGCATCAGCCTCTTTGCAAGGACCCGGTCTTAATCCCTGGAATAAATCATATTGGTCTGGCGGGTCGTCAAGTGGTTCCGGTGCGGCCGTAGCTGCGGGGCTCGTGCCTTTCGCTCTGGGCTCTGAAACTTCCGGTTCCATTTTGACTCCGGCATGTTTTTGCGGCGTGAGCGGCCTTCGTCCTACTTACGGGCTTGTGAGCCGTCATGGAGCCATGGCGCTCTCCTGGACGCTTGACAAAATCGGCGTCCTCGCGCGTTCCGCAGAGGATTGTGGGCTGGTGCTGCACGCCATCGCGGGCGGCGACAACGATGATCCAGCCTCCGCTCGCAAGAGCTTCTACTACACTTCGCAGTACTATCGAAAGTTCAGCGACTTCAAAATCGGATACGCGGAAATCGACTTCTCAGCGTGGCCTGACGAGCCTTTACGTCCGGCCTTCTCCAACGCTCTTACGGTCGTGAAATCACTTGGAGCGCAAATGGTCGAAGCAAAGCTCCCCGACTTCCCTTATGGCCCGGTTATTGGCGCCATTATTGATTCCGAAGGCGCATCTGTCTTTGAGCAGCTTATCCGCAGCGGCAAGGTCGATCAGTTGGCCGATCAAAGCCAAATCGATGGGCTCAGGGCGTCATTGACTTACTCGGCCGCTGACTACTTGAAAGCAATGCGGGTGCGGAGCCTGATTCAAACCGCGTTCCACGACCTCTTTGCCGATCTCGATCTGCTCGTCGCTCCAACCCGCCTGAGTCTGCCTGATCGTTCGGACCAGCCCTTCGATGAGACAGAGCCGAAGCGTCCTGATCAAAAAGGTGTTGCTTCCGGGCTAGTGCAGGCGAGCAATCTCGCGGGTCTTCCAGCCCTAACTGTCCCGTGCGGATTCGTCAACGGACTTCCGATGGGCCTCCAATTTGTCGGGCCACCCTTTTCGGAAAACAGGATTCTTGCCGTCGCACGCGAATTTCAAAACCGCACCGATTTTCACAAAAGGCACCCGCCGGTTCCGGCTTAGATCCGGCTATTATGCCGGCTCGGCGCAACACTGTGGAAGCCTACAAAGAGAAAGCTCCCGGCGATAATTGCCAAAACGATTCCCATCCACCAATCGCCGAATCTCGTGGCGCCCAATTGATCTGCTCGAGGCTCGATCAGCGCGCCGATTACCGTAAACCCCTCGACGGCTCCACTCGCTAGTAACGCCTTACCGGCCGGCGACATCGATCTCCGTGTAATCAGGCCCAGCGCCAATCCTTCTGGCAGCTTGTGTAGCGCCAGCCCGAGCGGTACAGCGATACTTGTCAGCTCCTGAGCGGATAAAACGCGCACGCCCCAGCCGTCGAGCAAACTATGAACGGCGGTCGCGGCGAGTAGCGGTCCAATTACGTCCGCGGGGGAATGATTCCCGCGCGCCAGCCATCGGTCAAGGAGCACCAGCCCGCAACACACCGCGACAGAGAACATCACCGCGAGCGTCCAGCCAATACGAGTTGCGACCTCAGGGATCACGAGAAATAGCGCAATCGCGAACAGAAGTATGCCTCCGGTCACGGCGAGATGCGATGACAGCTTCCGCGATTGACCGAGAAATATGCCCGCCACTGCGCCTCCCCATGCCAGCAAGGTCAACAGCGAGGCAGCAAGCATTTATTGCCCGGTCACTTTCACCACAAAATAAGTAAACGTCTTCCCATTCTCAATTACAAGCTGGTGGGGCGTTTTCGCTGGAATATGCACCACGTCCCCGGTATGCAGGGCGCGGCGCTCGCCGCCTTGAATCGACGCGCCGCGAATCTCTCCAGGCTTTTCGGTGCGCGGATTTAGAATTTTTCCGCCGTCTACAAGTTGTGCCTCGCCGCTCACCACAAGAAATACATCGGCTTCGTGCTCGTGCAACTCAGCCGATCCGGTTTCCTCGCGAACTGCCAAAAGCGTGTAATGGTTTCCATACCTCGCGAGATCCTGGGCTGCGGATCGGGCGTGCTTTCGCGATAACTTCTGTCCTAACGCCTGTAGATCGCTGGCCGAAAATACGTCCACTCCGGTCTCACCGTGAACCAGGAAAGCGATCGCTATCAATCCGATCGTGATTTTCACTTTCAAAACGTCCTTTCGCGTGCTCGGTGCTGCCTGTTTAGACCAGACGATGCTGACCGGGGCTCCAGTTGCTATGTGTTTTCGAAGAATCTGGCTTTGAAGTGCTCGTGCCGCTCTCGCGCCTCTCTCAGCAGCCCGTCAAATTCTGCGTGGCCGTGTAGCTTTCTCAGGAGCGGGTCCACTGCGAAGTACGGATAGCAGAAAAACCCGCCATCGATCGTGCGTCGCAGCATTCGCAAAGCCGACGAAATATCCCCCAAGACGGCGTATGCCTGGGCAACTTTGTAAAGACCTTCTGCATCGCTTACGCCGCTTTTCTCTATTCCATTCTCGGTTGTGCGCAGCAGCTTCAAGCCGGCTACGTTCTGCCGCCGGATGCCATCCGCCAGAGCTTTCCCTACCTCAGCCTGAAGCAACGAGGGCGCAAGCTGAAACGCTCGGTCGAAATCTGTCGTGGCTTGTTCGAGGTTGTTTCGGTAGTATTCGCCGAATCCTCTGTAGAACAGAATGTACGGCGCATTGCTCGCCGGTAGGCTCTCCAGAAATTTAGAATACTCGTTCACGTACAGGTAACTGTTCAGCGCCGAACTGTTGATCTTTACCCCCGGATCGAGTTTCCGCGCGCGCTCACATTCAGCGATTGATTCCTTGAGCATTCCACCGAAACGGTATGCGTATCCCAATTCCCAGTGCGCCTCGGCATTGTTCGGACTACTCTTGAGAGCTTCTCTCAACAGCGGCACGGCCTGCTCAACTCTGCCGGTATCGGTGAGGAGATTCGCCATATAAACCCGCGGCTCAATCAAAGCCGGATTCAGCACGAGAGCTTTTTCATATGCTGCCTGTGCTTTTGCGTATTCCTCCAGACCTCCGAACTCGAGTGACCCGCTTGTGGTGTACGCTCTTCCCAAATGAGCCCACACAGGTGCGTAGTTTGGATCGATTTCCGCCGACTTTTCGAGCATTTTTATAGCCACCGGGTAATCGCTCAGCGCGTAGAGATCTACGCCTCGGAGGTAGTATTCGTACGCCAGCGCGTTAACGGGGCGGTCAGGGTGTAACCGGGCAGATTCCTGGGGAGATAGGTTCAGCTCCAGTCCATGAACCACAGCCTGAGCGACGCGATCTTGGACAGCGGGTAGCTTGTCGTACTTGACGTTTATCGTGTCCTCCCAGAATATGCGGTCTGCTTTCGTGTCGACCAACTGAGTATTGATGCGTAACTCTTCGCCTTCGCGAACAAAGCTTCCCGTAAGCAGAGTGTCGGCTTGCAGTTCCCGTGCGGCAGTCTTCGGGTCAATCGCCTGATTGCGATATTTTTCAATATCCGACGACGGCCGGACCGTAAGCGCGCCGATATAGCCGAGCTTCGTGATAATTGCATCCGCAAGCGAAAACCCCAGATAGTTGTTACCTTCATCCTGCTTGAGATTTCGAAAAGGCAAAACAGCCAAGCTGCGGGGAATCGGTGGAGCGCCGCTTACCGGCTTTCGCCTTAGCCCGTAGTAAGCCAATGCAGCGGCGGCGATCATGACCAGTATCAGAATCGCGACTGTGTTTCTTTTTTTGCGTGCAGCCTCTTGATTCTGAGCTGCTGCGGCGATGCTCGCCTGACGCGCTAAAGGCTGCAGTTCAGCACGACGGGATCCCGCGGTTGTGTTTGATAGTTCGCTAACAATCCCAAGCTGCGCTTCAAACTCAAGATCCCTCTTAAGTTCCTGGAAATCGATCAGCAGCTCTTTCGCGCTCTGATAACGAGCTTCACGATCTTTTCTGAGCATCTTGCCGATAATGCGTTCGAACTTGGGAGGCACGTCGGGCGCGAAGTCCAACAGCGGAGGCGGATTACCTTTCAAAATTTCCGCGATGATGTCACTCTGCGTTTCTGCCTCGAAGCAGGGCCTGCCGGCAACCATCTCGTACATCACGGTTCCAAACGAAAAAATATCGCTTCGTGTGTCCACCGGCACACCCCGCGCCTGCTCGGGGGACATATGCCGCGGGGTCCCGATGACGGTTCCGGGTTGTGTGCTCGAGGTAAGAGGCGCGGCTACTCTTGCTTCCGGCTCCGTTCCATGCTCAGCCAGCTTCGCAATGCCGAAGTCCAAAACTTTGACTACTCCGTCATTGCGCACCATCAGGTTTTCAGGCTTTATGTCGCGGTGAATCACTCCCGAAGCGTGGGCTGCGACGAGAGCACCGGCGACCTGAATCGAAATTTCAAGCGTTGTGTTGAAATCAAGCCTGCCTGAAGCCAGCTTCTGTTTAACCGTCACCCCATCAATAAACTCGGTCGCAATAAAATGTAGGCCTTCGGCTTGTCCGACCTCATAAATCGTGATGATGTTGGGGTGATTCAGAGCTGAAACGGTTCGCGCTTCGTGCTCGAAACGGCGCAAGCGAGCATAGTCGTGCGTAAGCTCCGGTGTGAGCACTTTCACTGCGACTTTGCGTCTGAGGCGCAAGTCTTCGGCCAGATAAACTTCCCCCATGCCGCCCGCGCCAAGTATTGAAGCAATTTCGTAATGGTCCAGACGAGCGCCAGGCGCGAGCGCTTCCCGCCTGGTGTCTGAGATAAACTCGCGCGCAACGTTTTCAAAACCTTTTTCGAGAAGCCCTTCTCTCTTTTCCGAATATTCGAGCAGTGATTCCACTTCTTTTCGTAGCTCCGGATCACTGCCGCAGGCGCGTTCCAGCAACTCAGCCCTGCTCTCCGGTCTGAGTTCCACAGCCTCGTAGAAAAGTTTTTCAACAAGTCGCCAGCGCTCGGCTTGGGAAGAAGCTGCTGCGTTCACTTCAACTATTCGCGGCCCCTTCCGAAGCCATCTCACGATACAGCCACGCCTTTGCAAGTCTCCATTCACGAAGAATCGTGGCGGGAGAAACATTCATCGCGGCAGCAGCTTCGTCATGCGTAAGCCCACCGAAATACAGAAGCTCGACGATTTCGCTCTTGCGTGGGTCCCGCTCATTAAGCCGGCGCAATGCTTGATCTAACTCCAGCAAGCCGGACATCGTTTCCGGTCCGACAAGCACTGCCTCCTCGAGCGGGATTTTCGCAGCTCCAGCCCCGCGCTTTTGCGTGGCATGCTCTCGTGCGTGATCCACTAGTATGCGCCGCAGCAGCCGCCCCGATAGCGCGTAAAAATGCAGACGGTCTCGAAAATTGACGCCCGAAGCCACCAGCCGGACGTACGCTTCGTTCACCAGCGCGGTGGCTTGCAGTGTATGATCGCGTCGCTCTGCGTTCAAATACCGTGCGGCCGCCTTCCGGAGCTGGTCGTAGACCAACGGCATCAGGTCATCTAATGCCTGCTTATTCCCGTCGCTCCACTGTCGAAGTAGACTCGTGACCGACTGCCGGTCGGCTGACACGTATCGTACCTCCCGATGATGTGCTCACCCTCTAGGCTATACCAACCTCAGCCTGCGCCAGTCTGTCGAGTGCCGGTCCCGTTAGCTCGAACACCGTCCAATCGCCGAGCGGAACTGCTCCCAGGTTTCGATAAAACCGAATTGCGGGCTCATTCCAATCGAGCACGGCCCAGGAGAGCCGGCCGCGTCCGCGCTGCTTGGCTAGCTTGGCCAAGTAGACGAGAATCGATTTGCCTACTCCTCTGCCGCGGTAATTGGGCTCGACAAACAGGTCCTCCAAATAGATCCCTGTGTATCCGCTGAATGTCGAGAACGTATGAAAGTAGACGGCGAATGCGGCTGGCGCGCTCCCGAAATACGCAAGGATGGCCTCGGCTGCGGAACCGGCCCCAAAAAGGCCTTCACGCAGTGTGTCTTCATTCACGATCACCTGATCCGAAAGCCTTTCAAATTCTGCCAGTTTCCGAACGAACTGCAGAATCAAGGGGGTATCGTGGGGTTCCGCGCGCACAATTTTCAGAGTCTCGCTAGCGCTAGGCCGTATACCCATCCGATTCAAGCCATTTCTGATACTATCGAGGCTGCGAGCTACACTTTGCGCCCTGGTGCATCTAATCTGTAGCTCGCAGGAATCCCGGCGGATCGCCAAAAGAGGTGCAGCATGAAATTTTTTCTGGACACAGCCAATCTCGACGAATTGAAAAAAGGTGCCGCTTGGGGCATCGTGGACGGCGTAACAACTAATCCGACCCTAATTGCCAAGGAAGGCGTGCCGATCGAAGAGCAGGTACGTAAGATTTGTGACATTGTTGACGGCGACGTCAGCGCGGAGGTTGTCTCGACCACTTCGAAAGAAATGATTGAGGAAGGCCGCCGCCTGGCGAAGATTCACAAGAACATCGTCGTGAAAGTTCCGTTAATTCGCGAGGGCATCGTGGCCTGTTCGACGCTCGCGAGAGAAGGCATCCGGACGAATGTCACGCTTTGTTTCAGCGCCGCGCAGGCATTGATGGCAGCCAAGGCTGGAGCGTATATTATCAGCCCTTTCATAGGCCGCGTTGATGATATCGGCTGGAACGGAATGGATCTGATCCGCGAGATTGTGACCATTTACAAAAATTACGGTTACAACACGCAGATCTTGGCCGCTTCGATTCGTGGACCGCTGCACGTCATCGATGCCGCAAAGGCCGGCGCGCACATTGGAACCATGCCCTTCAAGGTGCTCGATCAGCTTTTCAATCATCCATTGACAGACAAGGGGCTCGATCAATTCCTGAAGGACTACAAGAAGGCGTTTGAGCTAGTTCCGGCGTAGACCCGCGGCTCTTCGGCCGAGTTACGAGCGCTGGGTGCTAGCTCTTCGAAGCCGGTCGAGAATGCCCGCCCAATTCGGGGTGTCAGGCGGCTTCTCGACCGCTATCCAGTCCCAACCGCCGGCATCGGCTTCGTGTAATTTTGCATACAGCGCTGTAGCGTAAGCTGGCGGGTCTGTGGGCATGGGAATCACATACCCAGTACCGGAAGTTGGTCGTTCGCCGCGTTCGAGGATATACAGCGGCGTGCGGGGCGCGTAATGGCGTGGATGCAGTCCAGGTGATGCGCTTCTATTCTGAGGAGCGGTATCCGTACTCCAAACGCGACCCGTTGCCGCTTCGAGTTCCGGTTTCGAGATCATGCCGGGTCGGAGCACTGCCGGCGGATCTCGCGTGAGAGCAACCACTGTCGACTCGATTCCAACCTGGGTCGATCCTCCGTCCAGAATCATATCGACGCGATTGCCTAATCCCACGCGGACATGCTCTGCGGTGGTCGGCGAAACTTCCGTAAAGCGGTTTGCGCTGGGCGCAGCGATGGGCACTGCGGCTCGGCGGATTAACTCAAGCGCGACCGGATGCGCCGGCACGCGAACACCTACGGAATCGAGGCCAGCCGTTACGAGATCTGGAATCGCCTGGCTTTTCTTGAGAACTAGTGTCAGCGGCCCTGGCCAGAACCGGCGAGCCAGCGTTTGAGCGATCTGTGGCCACTCAGCCGTGATTGACTTCGCCATGCCTTCATTCGCGACATGCACGATTAAAGGACTGCTTGCCGGCCGGCCTTTCGCCTCGTAAGTGCGCCGCACTGCATTCGCATCGAGAGCATTCGCCCCCAGCCCATAAACGGTTTCGGTTGGAAAGGCGACTAGCCCGCCACTCCGGATCAGATCGGCTGCGCGGGCGAGCTCTTCTTCACTCGGCTCGTTCACTTAATCGGGCAGATCTTCTTTGCCATCGCCCACGACCTTGCCCGTCTTTCGCCAAACCAAATAAGCATGAATGAAGGGCTCAATGTCGCCATCCAAGACACGGTCGACGTCGCCAATCGCCAGCTTCGTGCGGTGATCCTTAATCAGCCGGTAGGGCGCGAGAACGTAACTCCGAATCTGGCTGCCGAAATTAATCTCGAGCTTGCTATCTTCGAGCTTCTGATCCGCGGCGCGCTTCTTCTCCATCTCGAACTCGTACAGCTTCGCGCGTAACTGCTTGAGCGCCCCTGAACGGTTCTTATGCTGCGAGCGCTCGTTCTGACATTGAACGACGATTCCGGTAGGCAAGTGCGTCATGCGAATCGCCGAATCCGTGCGGTTCACGTGCTGGCCGCCCGCGCCGCTCGCTCGAAAGGTGTCTACGCGCAGATCTTCAGGGCGGATATCGATCTTGATTTCGTCCTCTATTTGGGGATATACAAACACAGAAGCGAAAGATGTATGCCGCCTGGCGTTTGCGTCGAAAGGCGAAATGCGAACCAGCCGGTGCACGCCAACCTCCGACTGCAACTGGCCGTAAATGCTCTCACCATTGATCTCGAATGTTACAGACTTAATCCCCGCGCCTTCGCCTTCCAGCCGGTCGGTGAGGACTGCTTCATACTTGTTCCGCTCGGCCCAGCGCAGATACATGCGCAACAACATCTCCGCCCAATCCTGGCTCTCGGTTCCGCCCGCGCCCGGATGAATCGTAATGATTGCGTCTCGCGCGTCATTTTCGCCCGATAGCAGCATTCCGGTTTCAAGATGCTCGAGTCGCGTTTCGAGCGCCTTCATCTCGCGCTCCAACTCGCCGTTGACGTTCTCGCCTTCTTTGGCGAGCTCGAATAGCGTGTCGATGTCTGAAGTTGCCGCAGTCACGGCACTCGCATTCTGGATTGCCTCTTCGAGACGCTTGCGCGCCTGCATCACACGCTGGCTCTTCTCAGGCTGATTCCAAAATTCGGGGTGATTGATTTCAGCTTCGAGTTTCGTTAGCTGTTGCTGCCTGGCGGGTGCGTCAAAGATAGCTCCGCACAGCGTCAGCTTGCTGCCGGAGCGTAGCGTACTCTCTTTCAAGTTCCTCTACTGTCATTCAGTTGTAGTGTAGCGTGCGGGCTTGGCAATCACCTGCAGGAAACAGTGCAAATTCGTCAGAAAAACCTGTTCTTTTCGTACAATGAAGGCGAATGCCGCAATCGACCGAGCCGGCTTTGGGCATCAATAGCTGGCTCGAAGACGAACTCTATTATCAATACCAGTTTGACCGAAGCAGTGTCGACCAAGCCTGGACTGAGCTGTTTAAAGAAGCGCCGCCGAACGGCGAGACTGGGGTAGCAGAACTCCAAACCGAAACTGCCGCGACTCCGCCTGAACCGCCGATCGAGGAGCCGCCAACACAAGAGCCTCCGCGAGAAGAGCCGCCCGCGCCCGCCCCGACACCGCAAGAAGCTAAGCCAGCGCGCGAAGCTCCTGCCGCTGAAACCGCAATTGCGAAAACCGGCCCTGCTGAAACCGCCAAAGGCCCCAGTGACCAACTGATTCCTCTGCGCGGTCCCGCCGCGCGCATTGCGGAAAACATGATCGCGAGTCTATCGATTCCGGTCGCCACCTCGCAGCGGCAAATGCCCGTTCGGGTAATTGAAGAAAACCGGAACATCATCAATAAGCGAAGGGCGGTCGAGCGTCGCAGCAAGCTCAGCTTCACGCATCTTATCTCCTGGGCGATCGTCAAAGCCGTCAAATCGAATCCTGCTCTGAATCACGCCTACGCGGAAAGCGGCGGCGAGCCCTTCCGTGTCGTGAGGATCGACGTAAACATTGGACTTGCAATCGATGTGCCGGGCAAGGATGGCACGCGATCGCTGAAGGTTCCCAATATCAAGCACGCAGATGGAATGAATTTCGCGCAGTTCGTAGCCGCCTACGACGACATAGTGGTGCGCGCGCGCAACAACAAACTGCAAGTGTCCGATTTTGAAGGCACTACGATTTCTCTCACGAATCCTGGCACAGTTGGCACGCTCGGGTCAGTGCCGCGCTTGATGCCCGGACAAGGCGCAATTATTGCGACCGGCGCAATCGATTATCCGGCTGAGTTTGCGGGAGCAAGCGAAGAGACGCGCACCATGCTCGGGATCAGCAAGGTGCTCATGATTACGTGCACTTATGACCACCGCATCATTCAAGGCGCGGAATCAGGCGCGTTTCTCGCCAAACTGCAGCAGCTTCTACAAGGCGAGGATGGATTCTACGAGGGGATCTTCAGAGATCTCAAAATTCCTTACATGCCGGTTCGCTGGCAAACAGACCAGCAAATTACGCCGAACCGGCAGGCGCAGCTTAATACAGATCCTGCAAAAGAGGCGGCAGTCATTCGGATGATCAGCGCCTATCGGATCCGAGGTCATCTCCTCGCCAACACGAATCCGCTGGGAAGCGAGCCAGGATATCATCCAACGCTCGATCCCAGTTCCTACGGGCTTTCGATCTGGGACCTTGACCGTCCGTTTCTCTCCGGCGTGGTAAAAGCGCCGAGCGGTGCGATTGCCTCGTACATGCAGCCGTACGAGACGCTGCGCGAGATTCTCGAGCGGCTTCGCACGACATATTGCGGGTCGGTTGGCGTCGAGTATATGCACATCCAAAATCCGGAGCAGCGGCAGTGGCTGCAGGATCGGATGGAAGGCACAATGAATCTCTGGAAGCTCGATGAGCCAGTACGACATCGCATCTTTAGCCGCCTGATTCAGGCCGAGGAGTTTGAGCATTTTCTGCAGACTCGGTTTGTCGGCCAAAAGCGCTTCGGACTCGAGGGACTCGAGAGCACAATTGTCGTGCTCGACGAGATTTTGGAACGGGCGGCGAACGAAAACGTTCAGGAAACGGTGATTGGCATGGCGCATCGCGGCCGTCTGAACGTGCTCGCGAATGTCGTCGGGAAATCCATGGCGCAAGTCTTCTCGGAATTTGAAGGCGAGCCGGATCCGGAGAGCGTGCAAGGCTCGGGCGACGTAAAATATCACCTCGGCGCAAGCGGCATTCACACCTCCAGCCGCGGGAAAGAGATCCTGGTTTCGGTTGCTTTTAATCCCAGTCACCTTGAAGCAGTGGACCCGGTTGTGCAAGGCCTAGTGCGGCCGAAACAAGACCGCCTGGGCGATGAGAAGCGCGAGCGTGTTTTGCCTATTCTGATGCACGGCGATGCTGCATTTATTGGTCAGGGCGTGGTCGCCGAAGTCTTGCAGCTCTCCCAGCTCGAGGGCTACACGACGGGCGGAACGATTCACGTCATCACGAACAATCAAATCGGATTTACCACCAACCCGCTCGAAGGACGCACTAGCGTCTACTGCACCGACGTAGCGCTTTCGGTTCAGGCTCCGATCTTTCACGTCAACGCTGACGATCCCGAAGCGTGTCTTCGTGCGGCCCAGCTTGCATACGACTTTCGCCAGCGATTTAAGCGCGACGTAGTGGTCGATGTGATTGGCTACCGGCGTCAAGGGCACAACGAAGCCGACGATCCGAGCTATACGCAACCGGTGATGTATCGCAAGATCAAAGCCACATCGACGGTTGCGAAGCAATATTCCGAGAAGCTCGTGCAGGAAAAGATTCTGGCGCAAGACTACGTCGATAACATGCGCAAGCAGGTTCGCGAGCACCTGAACGATACATACGATGAGGCGAAGAAGCACCGCGAGCAGTTCGTGATTGAGGAGTTCGCTGAGGCGCCGTTTGAAGAAATCCATCAGCCTATTCCCTCGACCGCGACCGATTACCGCGCACTCACGACGGTTATCGAGAAATGCACGACGCTTCCCGATGATTTCCAACTTCATCCAAAGTTGAAGCCGCTCATCGACAAGCGCCGCGAAGTGTTGAAAGGCGCGCCTCTCGATTGGGGGCTGGCCGAGACGCTCGCGTTCGGAAGCCTCGTTCTCGAAGGTACCCCCGTTCGCCTAAGCGGTCAGGACGTTTCGCGAGGCACCTTCACGCAACGTCACCTGAAGTTCAGCGATTACGAGACTGGCGCTTCCTATATCCCTCTCCAGCATCTTGATCCCGACCAGGCGAAGTTTGAAGTGGTCGACAGTTTATTGAGTGAATACGCCGTAATGGGATTCGAGTTCGGCTATAGCGTCGCCGATCCGCTCACGCTTGTCATTTGGGAAGCGCAGTTCGGCGATTTCGCAAATGGCGGCCAGATTATCATCGATCAGTTCGTGGTTTCGGCGGAAGCCAAATGGAATCAACCAAGCGGTCTGGTCCTACTGCTTCCACATGGTCTTGAAGGCCAAGGTCCGGAGCACTCGAGTGCGCGTATCGAGCGTTTCCTCGAACTATGCGCCGATGGCAACATGCACGTCGCGAATTGCACGACACCGGCTCAATACTTCCATTTGCTCCGCCGGCAGATGTACGGCGGCGCCGATCGGCGGGGAATCCGGAAGCCGCTAGTGGTTTTTACGCCGAAGTTTCTGCTTCGCTACCCGAAAGCGTCATCCCGTCTCGAAGAGCTTACGACCGGCACCTTCCAGGAAGTAATTGGAGATCCGCAGTACGTCGGCAGCCAGATCCGGCGCGTGCTGTTGTGCTCTGGAAAGGTCTACTACGACCTGGTGAACAAGCGCGAAGAGCTCGGCCGCGGAGATGTCGCGATTATTCGCGTAGAGCAGCTCTATCCATTCCCCTTGCAGCGGGTTTCCGATATCCTACGGCGCTATTCCGATGCGGCCGAGCTGTTCTGGGTGCAAGAAGAGCCAGAGAACATGGGCCCTTGGTATTTCGTTGAAGAGCAGATGCAGCCCATAATATGGACGGGCGGTGGAAGCGCAGGCCCGTTGCGCCGCCAGCTTCGTTATGTGGGGCGTCCGGCTGCAGCAAGTCCCGCGGCTGGCGCTCACAAAGTACACAACGATCAGCAGGAAGCGCTCATAGACGAAGCTTTTGCAACAAGTCCCGGCATAGCGCGCAAGGCAAAAAGGCTCGTTAGGAAGAAGCGCTAACGTAATGCTCCGATTGTGTACTGCAGGGCGGCATATTGTGCCTGATACTCATATTTCGCGCTCAGATTTTCAATCTGCGCTTGCGTTAAGCTGAGCTGCGCCTGCGTAACATCGACGATTGAAGAAAGCCCGAGATTGTAACGCCCTTGGGCCAGATCAAGAGCTAACTGCGCCTGCGCGAGTAGTTGCTGAGCCACTGGGATTCGCTGATACGCAGTGGCGGCGCTCAGTAAAGCGGTTCGCACATCGTGCGAGATCTGTTGCGCGAGATCCCGACGCCTCTGATCCGTCGCCAGTACCTGATAATGCGCCTCCTCGCGCCGAGCCGTAAAGAGAAAACCGTTGAAGATCGGGATATTCACGTTGATGCCCGCGCCTTCATACTCATGGGGGACTCTTGTGGTCGTGTTGATGTACGGAAGCGCCCCGCCAACACCTAAGAACGTAATTGTCGGGCGGTTGAGATCTCGTTCGGCAGCCTCGAATCGCCGCGCGGCTTGCGTATCGAACTGAAGAGCTCGCAGCTCCGGGCGGTTCTGCAGCGCTTCGGCCACAAGAGCATTTGGATCGGAACGAGGAGCAGGCGCCTCGGGGCTTTCCGTGACGGTATAGTTCCGGGGCGTGTCTTCGCCAAGGGCTCGCGATAAATCAGCCAATGCTGTTTGCACATCGCCTTGAGCTCGGACCAGAAGCAGCTTCGCCTGGGACAAGCTGACATCCGCAAAACTCACGTCCACTTGAGATTTCAACTGGCTCTTGAAGAGAGCCGTCACTTGATCCACCACGGTCTGACGCGCTGCGACGGTCTGCTCCGCAACTTTGACGACCGCTTGTGCCGCCAGCACGCCATAGTAGGCGCGATCGACACCGAGAACGACGTCGTAGCGGGTAGCTTGGACGTTCTGATCGAAAGCTCGCGCTTGGAGCTCGGATTGGCCAACCAGGTTTCGCCTGCGCCCAAAGTCTGTGATGAGCTGGCCGACTTGAAGTCCCTGCCCCTCGCGGTTGAATAGAACGGAAGCAGCAAGCGCGCCCGCGCCGATACGGGTTAGGTCATAACCTTGACTTCCTGTTATCTCGCCATCGATGGTTGGATAATAAGCGGATTTGTTTTCTCGAACCCGTTGAACCGCCGCGCTGTATTGGTCCTCCGCCGCGAGAATGTGCGGGTGGTTCTTCAACGCAAGCGCTTCTGCATCATGCAAACTCAATGCAACCGAAGTGCCGCCCTGTGCAGGCAGAGCTCGCGAAGGCGGCATTTGGCCCAAGCCGGTGAGAGCGCACGTTAGTTGAAGAGCAAATGCGGCGGCGAGAGCTTTCACGGGGTCCTCGAAACTAGGCGGGTTGCTGCGCCCTCTGTTTGCGGCGATAGATCAACAGGTAAGCCGCGGGGACGATGAACACGGTGAGAACAACGGATGAGGTGAGTCCGCCGATAATGGCCTGCGCCATGGGCGCATATTGCTCGGCGCCCGTTCCCAGCTTCAACGCCATCGGGATCATTCCAATGATTGTGGCGAGCGATGTCATCAGAATCGGCCGCAGACGCACTCGGCAAGCTGTGATCACTGCGTCCGCAACTGACAAGCCTTGCTCTTCGAGTTTGTGCGCGAAATCGACAATAAGAATGCTGTTCGAATTGGCGACGCCGACCAGCATCAGCACGCCCATAAGTGACATTACGTTGATGGTTGTATGGGCGAAGAGAAGAATCAGCATCACCCCGGATACACCCATAGGAACAGCGAGCATGATGAGGACCGGATCGACAAACGAGCGGAACTGCGCGACCAAAATCAGGTAGAGCAGCACGACGGACAATGTGAGTCCGAATGCGAAGCTCTTAAAGGATTCGTTCATTCCCTGCACCATGCCGCGCAGGTTCACTCGAATGTTTGATCCGTGCGGAGTCTGGGCCAGAATCTTATTGATCTCGCTTGAGAGCCGCGAGAGATCCTCGCCTTTCGGCGTGACAAAAACATCAATGGATCGCTGAATCTGATAATGATCCAGCTCGGTCGGGGTTTGAAGATTGACCAGTTTGACGACTGAATCGAGCGTAGTGGACTGCTTCAGGTTCGGTGCTCGAAGCGGAATGTTTCGCAGATCGAGCGGATCGTGAATCGCCGGTGTGCCGTGCTCGTAATATTGAACGGTTAAGAAATAGTCGTTGCCGGTTTTGTAATCGACCCAGTAATTGGGGGCGATCATTACGTTCGAGTTCAACGCCGTGATCACGTTATCCACCACGTCCTTTTCGCTCAAACCCAGCTCTGCCGCGTGCACGCGATCAATATCCATGCGCATGCCCGGATAATTCATATCCTGCGGAATGTAGACCTGACCTACACCCGATAGACTCCGAATTTTGCCCGCCAGCTCTTCCGCCAGCTGGTAATCGGCGTTTAAATCGGGGCTGGTAATCGAGACATCAATTGGGGCAGGCATGCCGGTGTTTAAGATCGCATCCACCATCGATCCGCTCTGGAAGAACGTTCGCGCTTCGGGCAGCTTCTGTCGGATTAGGTTTTGAATCTCGTCCATGTATTCGTAGCTGCTCGCGCGATGATCCGGCGCGAGCTGCGTTTGCACAGTCGCCGTATACGCTCCCGTGTTGGTGCTGTAAAGAGCAGAGAAATCATTCACCACGCCGATATTCGAGACGATCATGTGGAAATCGGGTGCCGCGACGGTGCGCTTGATGAGATCTTCCACTCGCGAGACGTATCTCTCCGTCAATTCGAGCCGTGATCCTGTAGGCGCTTTGAAGTTGATCGTGAACTGGCCGGCATCGGTGCGCGGGAAAAAGGAGAGTCCCAGGAGCGGATAAATCGCCAAACTCACGAGGAATGTGCCGAACAACACGGCTACTGTGAGCCCGGGCGCGCGCAGAAGAGTCCAGCGGACGGTTTTCTCGTACGTATCGAGCAGCCGCTGGAAACCTCGGTTGAAGCCTGCGTTGAAACGGGCCCACCCAGAAAGCTTGAGACCGCGTGTCGGCGCCGATAATATCTCGCCCGATTCCGACGCCTCCTTTTCTGTGAACTCAGGCGCGTGCGGTTCCGCGTGGGGAGCGCTTTTCAGAAAGCGCGAGCAAAACAGCGGGATAACGGTCATCGCGACGACAAATGAAACCAGCAGAGAGATACAAAACGCAAGCGCGAGGGCCGAGAACAGGAATTTGCTGACGCCGTAAAGGATCGTAACAGGGAAAAACGTAACTACTCCGACAAGGGTGGCGGCAAGCACTGCGAGTGTGACTTCGGAGCCGCCAAGCTGCGCCGCGATTGCTGGAGTTTCACCCATTTCAAGATGGCGATAGATGTTTTCGAGCGAAATTACGGAATTGTCAATGACGCGCGAGAACGCAAGTGCGAGCCCGCCGAGAATCATCGTGTTTACCGTACTGCCTATCAGATCGAGAATCACGAATGCGGCGAGCGCCGATAGCGGAATTGAGAGCAAAACTGCTGAAGTGGCGCGTACATTGCCCAAAAAAAGCAAAATCATGATACTGGTCAAGGCCAATCCGAGGAGACCCTCATGCAGCACTGTGCGAATTGCTTCTTTGACGAACGTGGATTGATCGAACAAAAGGTCCGCCGACATCTGCTTCGGGATGTCATACAAGTGGCCGATGAGTTTGCGGACGTCGTTCACCACTTGAATCGTATTTGTGTTGCCGCCCTGCTTCATGATCGGAATGTAAGCGGACCGCTGGCCGTCTACGCGCACAACGTTATACTGAATCGCGCTTGCGTCCTCCGCTTTTCCCACATCGGCAACACGCACCCACGACTCGCCGACAGTCTTAATGGGAAGATCGTTCAGCTCGCTCACTTTGCTGACGAGGCTGTTCGAATAGACGTAGTAATCATAAGGACCCATCTTCACGTCGCCGGCCGGCAGAATCAGATTGGAGTTGTTCACCGCCTGCACGACGTCCATTAAGCTCAGTTGGCGCGACATCAACTTGTAGGGATCGGTGTAGACCATGATTTGGCGGTACTTGCCGCCGAAAGGCGGTGGAATTTCAGCTCCCTTTACCACTGCAATCTGGTTGCGGATCGCAAACTGGGCGTAATCGTGTAGCTGCGTCTCGTTCAAGCCCTGCCCTTTTACCGCAACAAGGCAGACGGGCAAACTTGAAGGATCAGACTTCAGTACTACTGGCGGCAGAGTGCCAGGAGGAAGGCGCTTCAGATCAGCAAGCGCAAGATTCGACAGTTCTGTTACATCGGCGTCCGGATCCGTGCCGGGCTGAAAGAAAACTCGAATGATGCTGATGCCCAGCAGCGAATGAGACTCCATATGGTCGATCCCCGCCGCCAAGGTGAAGAAGCGCTCGAGTGGTGAGGTGATGTCGGTCTCAACGTCCTGCGGGGGCATGCCTGTATAGAACGTCGCGACGACGACTTGCGGCAGATTGATGGGCGGAAAAAGGTCAACCGGCATCCGCGACACGCTCACCACGCCGAGCACGCAGACGATCAAGCAGACCACGACGATGAAGTACGGATTGCGAATAGAGAATTTCGACATTGGGGCTTACTTCGCGCTGGACTCTGCGCCTTTACCGGCGTAGGACATCACTTGAATTGCTTCAGGATTCACAGCCTGACCAGGTTTCAAGCCGCTTCGATCACTCACGACCACTCGTTCCCCCTCGCGCAGGCCTGATAAAACTTCGGCGTAATCGGAAGTTTGGATTCCGATAGTTAACTCGCGGGTCTCGAGTCTGTCCTGTGAATCGACCAGCATCACCGTCGTTCGCGCCCCCTCGCGATCCACGGCCTGCAGCGGGACCGCAAGCGCATCGCCGTTTCTCTGCAATTGAAGAACAGCTTCGGCATAAAGACCAGGCATGAGCGCGTTATTTTCATTCGGAACGTCCACCTCCGTATGCATGGTTCGCGTGCTTTCTGCGATATCGACTGAGATCCGCGCGACGTGACCCGTAAAACGACGCCCCAGCGAAGGCACGCGCACCTCGACGGCCTGCCCCGTTCTGACGTAACGAACGTCCGATTCAGGCACCGGAATTACAAGACGGAACAGATTCTCTTGCGAGAGGCGAACCAGCGGCATGGCCTGCGTGGAGCTTGTGCCTGCCTGCATCAGCGCGCCCAAATTGGCGTAGCGCTGTGTGACAACTCCATCAAACGGAGC